>Ga0116193_1000945_pt1 | contig 25771 bp, 23 predicted proteins | sample AD_UKC115_MetaG_FD_89892 | JGI IMG/M metagenome (GOLD analysis project Ga0116193, IMG submission 89892) | Active sludge microbial communities of municipal wastewater-treating anaerobic digesters from Hong Kong - AD_UKC115_MetaG | ecosystem: Engineered > Bioreactor > Anaerobic > Digestate... | reverse complement strand
TGGCTGGCTTGTGGCACGGTCGCGATCGCGATCTGTTCTTCACGGGGTGCCAGGGCTGCCCGAGAAGCATAGCGCAGGCCCCCCTGGCTTTCCCAGGTGTTTTGGTCAAATTGAACGCCACCGTAAAAACCGGTACCTGTATTGATGGCCCAATTCCCGCCCGATTCGCACTGCGCCAGGGCGTCCCAGGCTCCGCCGTTGCTCACCGGCGGCACCTCGGTACCGGGTTTGCTGCCCACCCGCAGGACCGAATCCCGCGCGGGCGTGACCACCACGTTGGCGACCGGCAGCCGGCCCGTTTCGACGCCATTGACCGTGGCCACGCTGAACGTGACGTCCTGGACGCCGGGTGTGCCGGGGTCCTCGACCACCTGGCGGCTGATGTTCATCGTCGGATCCTCGATGCGCTGAGCGTTCGGGATCAGCGGTTGACGCTCGGTCACCTTGTTCACGCGCACCCGGGTCACGTGGATCTGCATACCCGGGGTGACCGGGGAAGATGCCGGTGGGACGACGGTGTCCTGCTGCAGCAGCGGCGCCCCGGCTGCGGCCAGCAGTGCCCCGACGTCGGGGGCGGCCAGCCGCACGGTGCTGGCGACGCCGCCGTCGTCGATCGAGACGGTCTTGGCGCTGACCACCGGCAGGGCCATCCCCGCCAGCGGGACGCGGGTGCCGCGCGAGGCGGTGGCGGGAGCGGTGTCGGTCATGGCCAGCTGCGCCAGGGCCTCGTCGACCGTGGAGGCCGTGGTCCAGACCTGCTTGGTGCCCTGTCCGTCCAGCGAGATGTCCAACGGCCGGCTGCGCCGCAGCACGATCGTCTGACTGTCACCGACCTGCTGGTCGGCCGCGGGGTAGATGTCGTCGCGATCGCCCACCTGGAACCCGCTCTCCCGGACGATGTCGATCACGCGGGACTTCATGGTGGTGATGGTCTGCGATGCGCCGTCGACCTCGAGCGTCACGGTCTTGTGCGCGCCGACGGCGTACCCACCGGAGGCACCGAGTGCGACGAGCGTCGCCGCGGTCACCGCCCGCAGGAGCGGCGACCTGGACTGGTGCAGTTTGGTGATGATGTTCAACGTCGGTACCCACAGCTCTTCATGCGCGTATCGGCCCCACCGGGGCCTCTTGATTGATCACAAGATGGTAAAGAAGTTGACTGTGTCGCAGCAAGCTGGCGGCTCGACTCTCAACACACGCTTAATCCAGCGCATACACCTTCCGGGCGGTTGCTGAAGCGGCGGCCGCAACGTCGCCCGCAGGCCGGTCCCGCAGTTCGGCGAGTGCGCGCACGGTGTAGGGCAGGCAGTACGGCTCGTTGGGCGCACCCCGGTACGGATGCGGGGTCAGGAACGGCGCATCCGTCTCCACCAGCAGCTGATCGTCCGGGATCAGTCGGGCCGCTTCGCGCAGCGCGTGCGCGTTCCGGAAGCTCACCGAACCCGACAGGCTCAGGTACCAGCCGGCGTCGACGCACACCCGCGCCATCTCCGGCCCGGACGAGAAGCAATGGAAGATCACCGCGTCGGGAGCTCCCTCGGCCCGCAGTACGTCGAGCACCATGTCGTCGCCGTCGCGGTTGTGGATCATCAGTGGCTTGCCGACCCGCTTGGCCAGGTCGATGTGCCAGGCGAAGGCCTCCCGCTGACGCGCGGGTTCGGCGCAGCCGTCGAGTCGTCCGGGCCAGTACAGGTCGATCCCGGTCTCCCCCACCGCGACGACGCGCGGATCGGTCGCCAGTGCCGCCAGGGTGGCCTCGGCGTCGGCGTCCAGCGCGTCGGCCCGGGTCGGATGCAGCGCGACGGCGGCGTACACCCGTCGATCCCAGTGCGCGGCCCGCACCGCCCATTGCGCCGCGTCCAGATCGTCGGCGATCGTCACCACCGCCGTCACCCCGACGGACTCGGCGCGGTCCAGGATCGTGGCCACGTCGGCGGCGTCGACGGCACCGCACGCATCCAGATGGGTGTGGGCGTCGACGAGCGGGCCCAGCGGTTCGGGCGGGGGCGGTGGGGGCCGTTTGGAGCTCACCACGAAACAATAGAGTTGTAGCCCTCATGACCCAGCAGAAGTTCTACGTGACCACGGCGATCGCCTACCCCAACGGTGCACCCCATGTCGGGCACGCCTACGAATACATCGCCACCGATGCCATCGCCCGGTTCAAGCGACTCGACGGCTTCGACGTGCGCTTCCTGACCGGCACGGACGTGCACGGCCTGAAGATGGCCCAGACCGCCGAGGCCGAGGGCATTCCCACCGCCGACCTGGCGCGGCGCAACTCCGATGTGTTCCAGCGTCTGCAGGAAAAGCTCGGCATCTCGTTCGACCGGTTCATCCGGACCTCCGACGCGGACCACTACGAGGCGTCCAAAGCGATCTGGCAGGCGATGTCGGATTCCGGTGACATCTATCTGGGCAGCTATGTGGGCTGGTACTCGGTACGCGACGAGCGGTTCTTCGCCGAGGACGAGACGGAGGTGACCGCGGACGGCAGCCGGATCGCCACCGAGACGGGCACGGCGGTGACCTGGACCGAGGAACAGACCTACTTCTTCAAGTTGTCCGCCTACGCCGATCGACTGCTCGCGCACTACCGCGATCACCCGGAGTTCATCGCGCCGGAGGTGCGCCGCAACGAGGTGGTCAGCTTCGTCTCCCGTGGCCTGATCGATCTGTCCATCTCCCGCACGACCTTCGACTGGGGGGTGCCGGTGCCCGGCCACCCCGATCATGTGATGTACGTCTGGGTGGACGCGCTGACCAACTACCTCACCGGAGTGGGCTACCCCGACACCGATTCCGCTGCGTTCCAACGGTATTGGCCGGCCGATCTGCACATGATCGGCAAGGACATCATCCGGTTCCACACCGTGTACTGGCCAGCCTTCCTGATGTCGGCCGGAATCGCGCTCCCCCGAAGGGTTTTCGTGCACGGCTTCGTGCTGAACCGCGGGGAGAAGATGAGCAAGTCGGTGGGCAACGTCGTCGATCCGGTCGATCTGGTCGATGCATTCGGCCTCGACGCGGTGCGCTATTTCTTCCTGCGCGAGGTGCCGTTCGGCCAGGACGGCAGCTACAGCGAGGACGCGATCATCGGCCGGATCAACGCCGATCTGGCCAACGAGTTCGGGAACCTGGCCCAGCGCAGCCTGTCCATGGTGGCCAAGAACCTGGACGGAATCGTCCCCGCCCCGGGCGAATTCACCGACGCCGACGCCGCGCTGCTCGCGCAGGCCGACGCACTCCTGGAGACGGTGCGCGGCCACTTCGACAATCAGGCCATGCATCTGGCCCTGGAGGCCATCTGGCAAATGCTCGGGGCAGCCAACCGGTACTTCTCGGCGCAGGAACCCTGGGTGCTGCGCAAGTCGGAGGCCGCCGACGCCCAGCAGCGCTTCGGCACCGTCCTGTACACCACGCTGGAGGCGGTCCGGATCGCCGCCCTGCTGGTGCAACCGGTGATGCCCACGTCGGCGGGCAAGCTGCTCGATCTGCTGGGTCAGCCCGCCGCACAACGAGATTTCCGCGCGGTGGGGAATCGCCTGACACCGGGCACCGCGCTACCCGAACCCGCCGGGGTGTTCCCCCGGTATCAGGCGGAGTGAGTCGAGGAACCAATGGCGGATACCGAGAACGACGCCTTGCACCCGAAGCTGGAGAACATCTACGACGAGGTGATCCGCCGCAACGGCGGCGAGGTGGAGTTCCACCAGGCTGTCTACGAGGTCTTGCACAGCCTCGGACCGGTGGTGGCCAAGCACCCGGAGTACGCCGACAGCGCGATCATCCGCCGGTTGTGCGAACCGGAGCGGCAGATCATCTTCCGGGTGCCATGGGTCGACGACGCCGGCGTCGTCCAGGTGAACCGCGGCTTCCGGGTGGAGTTCAATTCCGCGCTCGGACCGTACAAGGGCGGCCTGCGCTTCCACCCGTCGGTCTACCTGGGCATCGTGAAATTCCTCGGCTTCGAACAGATTTTCAAGAACTCGCTGACCGGCATGCCGATCGGCGGCGGCAAGGGCGGGTCGGACTTCGACCCGAAGGGCCGCTCGGACGGCGAGGTGATGCGCTTCTGCCAGTCCTTCATGACCGAGTTGTACCGGCACATCGGCGAATACACCGACGTGCCCGCCGGCGACATCGGCGTGGGTACCCGCGAGATCGGTTACCTGTTCGGTCAGTACAAGCGGATCACCAACCAGTACGAATCCGGTGCCCTGACCGGTAAGGGGCTCACCTGGGGTGGCTCACAGGTGCGCACCGAGGCCACCGGCTACGGCACGGTGTTCTTCGTCGAGGAGATCCTGCACAGCACCGGGCAGAGTTTCAACGGCAAGAAGGTGGTGGTGTCCGGGTCGGGCAACGTGGCGATCTACGCCATCGACAAGGTCCAGAAACTCGGCGGCACGGTGATCGGCTGCTCGGACTCGACGGGCTACATCGTCGACGAGTCCGGCGTGGACGTGGAACTGCTCCAGGAGATCAAGGAGATCAACCGAGGGCGGATCGCCGACTACGCCGACGCCCGGAAGAGCGCGATCTTCGTGGCCGACCGTAGCGTGTGGGAATTGGGCTGCGACATCGCGTTGCCGTGCGCAACCCAGAACGAGCTGACCGCCGCCCATGCCGAATCGCTGATTCGGCAGGGCTGCCAGATCGTGGCCGAGGGCGCCAACATGCCGTGCACGCCGGAGGCGGTCAAGCTGTTCGCCGACGCCAAAGTGACGTTTGCGCCGGGCAAGGCGGCCAACGCCGGCGGCGTGGCCACCAGCGCGCTGGAGATGCAGCAGAACGCCTCCCGCGACTCGTGGACGTTCCGCGACACCGAGGACCGGCTGGCCAAGATCATGCGGCGCATCCACGACCGCTGCCTGACCGTGGCCGACGAGTACGAACAGCCCGGCAACTACCTGGTCGGGGCGAACATCGCCGGCTTCATCCGCGTGGCCGACGCGATGGCGGCGCTGGGCGTCATCTGACGCCCCGGCGTGATGTGAACCACATTTGCGGGCGGTTCTGTCACACGGCGGTGGTCGGCGGTGTCTGTAGGGCACAACCCCGACAGAAGGAGACACCATGGCCGAGAAGAACACCCACGTCGTCGTCATCGGCGGGGGTTATGCCGGTGTGCTGGCGGCCAACCGGTTGCAGCGCCGCGCCGATGTCACCCTGATCAACCCGCGGCCCGAGTTCGTCGAGCGGATCCGGCTGCATCAGCTGGCCGCGGCCAATCACACCGCGACGCTGCGCTACGCCGACGTCCTGGGCCCCGGCGTCCGCCTGGTGATGGACGCCGCCGAACGGATCGACGTGCCGGGCCGGCGAATCCTGTTGGCCTCGGGCGACCAGGTCGGCTACGACTATCTGATCTACGCGGTGGGCAGCACCGGTGCGGTGCCCGAATTCGCCTACGGCCTTTCCGAACTCGAGGACGCGCAGCGGCTGCGGGACCGGCTCGCCGAACTGCCGCCCGGGGCTCCCGTCGTCGTGGTCGGCGCCGGCCTGACCGGCATCGAGACCGCGGCCGAACTCGCTGGCGAGGGCCGCACGGTCAGCCTGGTCGGCACGCTCGGGCCCTCGCTGGCGCCATCAGGGCGCCGGTCGGTGGCCAAGCGACTACACGCTCTCGGGGTCGACGTCGTCGGCGCCGTCGAGGTCTGCACCGTCGCCGACGGCCACGTGACGTTGTCGGACGGCCGGACGCTGCCCAGTGCGGCGACGGTGTGGACCGCGGGCTTCGGCGTGCCTGGTCTGGCCGCGGTCAGCGGGCTGAGCACCGATGAGCTGGGCCGGTTGCGCACCGATGAGACGCTGACCAGCATCGACGACCCACGCATCGTGGCGGCCGGGGATGCCGCGGCGCCCTCCGGGCTGCCACTGCGGATGAGCTGCCAGGCCGCGATGCCGATGGGCGCCCAGGCCGCGCAGACCGTGCTCGCCCGCATCGCGGGCGCCGAACCGGCGGTGCTGAACCAGGCGTTCGCATCGCAATGCATCAGCCTGGGCCGCACGGCTGGGACCGTTCAGTTCGCCCACGCCGATGACCGCCCGCGCTCGCTGTACCTCGGCGGACGAACCGCGGCCTTCGTCAAGGAGAAGATCTGCCACTACACCGTGGCGGCGCTGCGGCGCGAAGCCGCCGAACCCGGCGCGTACACCTGGTTCAAGAGCGGCTGGCGGCGGGATCGACTGGCGGCGCCCAGTGCGACAGCGATAGCGCGATGACGCCCGACGAACACGCGGGCCGGTTCACCGCGCTGCGCCCTCTGCTGTTCACCATCGCCTACGAAATCCTCGGCAGCGCAACCGAATCCGACGATGTGCTGCAGGAGAGCTACCTGCGCTGGGCCGACGTCGAGCTGTCGAAGGTCCAGGACACCAAGGCGTATCTGGCGCGGCTGGTCACCCGTCAGGCGCTCAACGCGCTGCGCGCGACCGCGCGTCGCCGCGAAACGTACGTCGGGCCGTGGCTGCCCGAACCGTTGCTGCTCGACGAATCCGATCCGGCCGACGACATGGTGCTGGCCGATTCGGTGTCGATGGCGATGATGGTGGTGCTCGAGACGCTGGGCCCGGACGAACGCGCGGTGTTCGTCCTGCGCGAGGTATTCGGATTCGACTACGACGAGATCGCCGCGGCCGTAGGGAAATCCACCGCCGCGGTGCGCCAGATTGCGCATCGGTCCCGCGAGCACGTGCAGGCCCGGCGGCGACGCTTCGCACCCGCCGACCCGCAACAGTCGATGGAGGTGACGCTGCGGTTCTTCGCGGCCGCGTCCACCGGGGACCTGGACGGCCTGCTGGCGCTCCTGGCACCGGATGTGGTGTGGACCGCCGACAGCGACGGCAAGGTCAGTGCGGCGCGGCGGCCGGTCGCCGGCGCCGACAACGTCGCCCGCCTGGTATTGGGCCTGATCCGGTTGGGCGGACCCGATGGCCGCGCCGAGATCGCGGTGTACAACAACGCGCCCGCGGTGGTGCTCTACCTCGGCGATCACCTCGAAGGTGTGGTCAGTGTGGATATCGTGGACGGACGGATCGCGAACTTCTACGCGATGCGCAACCCGGAGAAGCTGGCGGGGGTGACGGTCGCCCGCCGAGTGCGCCGGTAGGAGCTGATCTGCCAAGCTGATGCGATGCGCATCGACGCCCTCGGCCTGCTCGGCAGCCCGGCCGGGGTGGTGCGCGCCGTCGGCGCCGCCGCGGCCCGGGCGGGTCTGCCACCGCCGGCGGCCCTGACCGGTGAGTGGTTCGGCTCGCGGGCCCTCATCGCCCCCAGCCTGTCCGCCCAGCCCTGCGCCGAGAGTGCGTGTTGGTCCGCCGACACTCCGCTCGGAGCGGACTTCTACGCACCCTCGCGCAACCCGGACGGGTCGGTGGGCGGTGGCTGGTTCGGCTACCTGTCCTACCCCGACGGCGCGGGGGCCCGGATACCCGAGGCGGCCGGCGGATGGACGGACTGCGTGCTCCGGTGCGACTCGGACGGCGCATGGTGGTACGAATCCCTCACCGGCGCAACGATTCCCGATTGGTTGCGCGCCGCCATGCAGACCGCTGCCCGGCCCCGGCCGTGGCACATCGACTGGACACCGCCCGACCGCACCGCCCACCGGACCGGGGTGCGGGCCTGCCTGGCGGCCATCGAGACGGGCGAGGTCTACCAGGCGTGCGTCTGCACGCAGTTCACCGGACTGCTCACGGGTTCGTCCCTGGACTTCTTCGCCGACGCCGTCGCGGCCACCGGGCCGGCCCGCGGTGCCTACATGGCAGGCGCCTGGGGCGCGGTCGCGTCGTTGTCACCCGAGCTGTTCCTGCGGCGCGCGGGCGCGACGCTGGCCTCCAGCCCGATCAAGGGCACCCTGCCCGCGCACGCCGACCCGGCCACGCTGCGGGCCTCCGTCAAGGACGTCGCCGAGAACATCATGATCGTCGACCTGGTCCGCAACGATTTGGGTCGCGTCGCGGACATCGGATCGGTCACGGTGCCCGAGCTGCTGGCCGTCAAACCCGCGCCCGGGGTGTGGCATCTGGTGTCGACGGTGTCGGCCCGGGTGGATCCCCACCTGACGATGCACGACGTGCTGGCTGCGGCATTTCCACCGGCATCCGTCACCGGAACACCGAAACACCGTGCCCGCCAACTTCTTTCACAATGGGAGCCACACTCCCGCGGCGTCTACTGCGGCGCGGTCGGGCTGACCTCACCAATCGCGGGCACCGAGCTGAACGTCGCCATCCGCACGGTCGAATTCGACGCGGCGGGCCGCGCGGTGCTCGGGGTGGGCGGCGGGATCACCGCCGATTCCGATCCGGACACCGAATGGCAGGAATGCCTCGACAAGGCCGCGGCCACCGTGGGGCTCACCCCTGGCGCGAACGCAGAACCGCGTCGTAGAGCTCACGCCTCGACGGCGCACCCGGATTCGCGGCGATCACCCGCGCACACGCATCCTTGACGCCCATCCCCTCGTCGGTCAATGCCTGAACCTGCGTCACCAACATCTCGACGTCGGCGCGGGGCTGGGCCCCGGCGACCACGACGGTGATCTCCCCGAGCACGCCGCCGGCCGCCCATTCGGCCAGCTCACCGAACGTGCCGCGGACGATCTCCTCATGGGTCTTCGTCAGCTCCCGACAAACCGCAGCGCGCCGCTCGGCGCCGAGCACCTCGACGGCGTCGCCCAGGCACTCGGCCAGCCGCCGGGGCGACTCGAAGAACACCCAGGTGCGTTGTTCGCCGGCCAGCGACTCCAGCCAGCTGCGCCGCGCGGCCTGCTTGCGGGGCGCGAAACCCTCGAAGCAGAACCGGTCGGCGGGCAGCCCGGACACGGCCAACGCCGTCGTCACCGCCGACGGCCCGGGCAGGCACGTCACCCCGATGCCCGCCTCGACGCAGGCCACCACCAGCCGGTAGCCCGGGTCGCTGATGGACGGCATCCCGGCGTCCGTCACCGCCAGGACCGTGGCACCGGTGGTCAGCTCGTCGACCAGGACGGGCACCCGCGCGGCCTCGTTCTGGTCGAACAGGCTCACGATCCGGCCGGTGATCCGCACACCCAGCGCCTGCGCCAGCGTCCGCACCCGGCGGGTGTCCTCGGCGGCCACGATGTCGGCCGCACCGAGAGCCTCGACGAGGCGGGGCGAGGCGTCCCCCGGCTGGCCCAGCGGCGTGGCAGCCAGCAACAGTCGGCCGGCATTCATGGAATGCAAGCCTACGGTCCGTAACATGGGCGCCGATGACCGCTCCCACCGCTGCCCCGGAGCGCGCCGCACCGATGATCAGCCCCGGCCCGCTCGCCCCCGTCGCCGATTTCGGGCCCACCGATCGCCTCAATGGCTGGATCATGACGGCCGTCGTGAGCGCGCTGGCCGCGGTCACCCGTTTCCTCAACCTGCAGTCGCCCACCGACGCCGGCACGCCGATCTTCGACGAGAAGCACTACGCACCGCAGGCCTGGCAGATGCTGCACAACTCCGGCATCGAGGACAACCCGGGCTTCGGCCTGGTGGTGCATCCGCCCCTGGGCAAACAGTTGATCGCGATCGGCGAGGCGGTCTTCGGCTACAACGGCTTCGGCTGGCGGTTCAGCGTCGCGCTGCTCGGTGTGGTCATGGTCGCCATCGTGGCCCGCACGGTGCGCCGGATCAGCCGCTCCACGCTGATCGGCGGCATCGCGGGGCTGTTGCTGATCGCCGACGGCGTCACGTTCGTCGCGTCGCGCACCGCCCTGCTCGACGGCGTCCAGGTGTTCTTCATCGTCGCCGCATTCGGCGCGCTGATCGTGGACCGCGACGACGTCCGGGCCCGGCTGCACATCGCTCTGCTCGACGGCCGGATCGACGAGACCGACTGGGGGCCGCGCCTCGGCGTGCGCTGGTGGCGTTTCGGTGCGGGTGTGCTGCTCGGAATGGCCTGTGCCACAAAGTGGTCCGGTCTGTACTTCGTGGTGTTCTTCGGCCTGATGTCGGTGGCGATGGACGTCGTCGCGCGCCGCCAGTACCGGGTGCCGCGGCCCTGGCTGGGTGCACTGCGCCGCGATGCCGGTCCGGCGCTGTACGCGCTCGTGCTGATCCCATTCGGGGTCTATCTGGCGTCGTACTCGATGTGGTTCGCCTCTGAGACCGGGGTGGACCGCTACGAGGTGGGGCACTCGATCGGCCCGCGCGCCTGGTACCAGCCGCCAGACGCGATCCGCTCGTTGTGGCACTACACGGCCAAGGCCTACGACTTCCATTCCGGGCTCACCAATTCGGCCGGCAATCACCACCCGTGGGAATCCAAACCGTGGCTGTGGCCGATGTCGTTGCGGCCGGTGCTCTACGCGATCGACCAGCAGAATGTGGCCGGCTGCGGCGCGCAGTCCTGCGTGAAGGCCGTGCTGCTGGTGGGCACTCCGGCAATGTGGTGGCTGGCGGTGCCCGTCCTGCTGTACAGCGCGTGGCGGGTCGTGGCGCGGCGGGATTGGCGATATGCGGTGGTGCTCGTGGGTTACGGCGCCGGCTGGTTGCCGTGGTTCGGCGACATCGACCGTCAGATGTATTTCTTCTACGCCGTGGCGATGGCGCCGTTCCTGGTGATGGCGATCGCCCTGATCTGTGGGGACATTCTCTACCGGCCCGGCCAGGGTCCCGAACGGCGCACCCTTGGCACACTCGCGGTGTGTTTGTACGTGGCGCTGGTCATCACGAATTTCGTGTGGCTGTTCCCCGTGCTGACCGGAATGCCGATCTCGCAGCAGACCTGGAACATGGAGATCTGGCTGCCGTCCTGGCGTTGATCCGCCGTTACAGCGCGTCCCTGGCGATGGGGCACGACATTCCGCGTGGTCCGCCCCGACCGGTCGCCAGCTCCGACGCCGCGAGCCGCAGCACCTCGATACCCGAATCCTCCAGGCGCGCATTGGTTTGAGCGTTGCGCTCATAGGCGACGACGACCCCGGGGGCCAGCGCGAGGGTGTTGTTGCCGTCGTCCCACTGTTCGCGGCCGGCGATGACGGGATCCAGTCCGGTGCCGATCACCCGGAGCTCGGGGATGCCCATGGCCTCGGCGGCCGCCGCCACGAACGGCCGTTCCGCGGAGATGTCCAGACCGGCCTGCGACCGGTGCACGGTGACCGCGGTGAGGGAATCGGCGATGTCGGGATTCATCACGACGGCGTCGGTGTCGACCATGGTGCAGATGGTGTCGAGGTGCATCTGTTCGCGCCCGCGCCCGATGGCCACCGCCAGCACGGTGTGCGCCAATTGGTCGTCGAAGAGGCTGCGCACCAACGATTCCGCGCCCGCCGGTGTGGTCCGCTCCCCCACCCCGACGGCCACCACTCCGGGGGCCAGCAGCAACACGTCGCCACCCTCCACCGGCGCCGACCGTGACTCGAAGGCGCGCCGGACGCCGCGGAATCGCGGATGGTGCGCGTACACCAGGTCGGTCAACGACGACTCCCGCATCCGCGCCGAGAGCGCGAGCGAGGTGATCACCACCCGGGGACCGATCCAGAACGACGAATCGCGGGTGAACAGCAGGTTGGGCAGCGGGTCGATGACGAAGTCGGCGCCGTGGTGCAATCGGCGCACCAACGAGGATTCGTTGTGCGGCAACGGAAGTTCGGCGAATGTCATCCCCGCCATCAGGACATGTGCCAGCTCGGCCGGTTCCAGGGTGCGCAGGTATGCCGACAGTTCCTGCGCCAGCGGCGGTCCCAGCCGGTGGCTGTCCACCGCCGCGGAAATGCCGTGCATCCGGGCCGCGCCGCTGTGCAGCGCTTCGGCCACCAGATCGCCGAGCAGCAGGACCTCGACCCCCCGGGAGCGCAGCAGTGCGGCGAAGTTGTCGTGTTCTTCCTGCGCGCGCGCCACCCACGGCAGACCGTCGAAGAGCAGCCGGTCGTTGTTGCGCGGGGTCAGCCGCTGCAATTCCGGACCGGGTCGGTGCAGGATCGCCACCCGCAGCCGACCGACCTCCGAATCCACACCCAGCTCAGCAGTCACAGCTAGCACCGTAGCGTGACCGCGTTCCTCCCCTTGGAATCGAACGTCTGTGCGATAAGCTGTGGGGTGTGTCGCTTCCGGTCCAGGAGTCGCTGTTCGACCACTCCGAGCGTCGCCACCTCAGGCACGGGGCCTGGGTGGACGTGCGCTCCGGCTGGCTGACGACACCGACCCTGTTCGACGAACTGCTGGCCGCCATCCCGTGGCGCGCGGAGCGTCGGCAGATGTACGACCGGGTGCTCGACGTCCCCCGGCTGGTCAGCTTTCACGACCTGCTGCGCGACGAGGCCCCGCATCCGGCGCTCAAGCAGATCCGCCGCCGGCTCAACGACATCTACGCCGGCGAATTGGGCGAGCCGTTCACCACCGCCGGGCTGTGCCTGTACCGCGACGGCAACGACAGCGTGGCCTGGCACGGCGACACCATCGGCCGATCCGCCGTCGAGGACACCATGGTGGCCGTGCTGAGCCTGGGCGCCACCCGCACGTTCGCGCTGCGGCCGCGGGGCGGCGGCACGGCCCTGCGGATCCGCCACCATCACGGCGACCTGCTGGTGATGGGCGGTTCCTGCCAGCGCACCTGGGAGCACGCGATCCCGAAGACGGCGCGGCCCAGCGGGCCGCGGATCAGCATCCAGTTCCGCCCGCGCGGCGTGCGTTAGGACTTGCCGCGGATGGCGTCCACCGCGGCCACCAGCAGGTCTTCGGCGCGCTTGAAATCCACCGGCGCCACCGGCTGATTGGGTGCCAGCACGGGGTTGGCGGTCACCATCACCTGGAACTTGCCGAAGTACGCGCGATAGCTGTACAGCTCGCCGGTCTGGTTCTGCCCGTCGCGTTGGATGTTCACGGTCCGGTGAACGCCCAAGGTCTGCGCACCCTCGATATGCGGGGTGGGCACCGTCTCGACGACACCGTTCATCCCGTTGCCGGTGAAGGTGATCTTCTTGCAGTCGTCACTGGGTTCGACGACCGGCAGCGGTTCATTGGTCTCGATCGCGATGGTGATGAACCGGTTCCCGTCACCTTCCGCGGTGACCGCGGTCATGTTGCCCTTGGCGTCGGAGGGCACCTGTGGGGTCTTGACGTAGTCACTGCAGTTGGCGGGATCGATCGTCATGCCGTCCGGCAGCTTCTGCCCGGTCATGGTCTTGGGATCGATCCCGGACTTCGGGATGTCGCTGATGCGGTATTGCGGACCGAAGAAGGACTTCAGGTCGGACAGTTTGGTGATGTCGGCGGTCTGCTCGTCCGACGAGCAGGCAGCCAACAGTGCCGCCGCGGTGACGGCGAGCAACATTGCGGATCTGGGCACGCAGCAAATCTACCGGACGGAGCTGCGGCGGCGGTTGAGCCGCCAGATATCGGCGGTCATGACGGTCGCAAAGGTGCACCAGGCCGGATACGGGGTAAGTGCCAGTCCCGCAACAGGATTGGCGCGTGCGGTACGCCGGGCCAGATCGGCGCTGCTGAGTGCCAACGCGGCCGCGGCGACGGTCGACGGGCCGAGCTTGTGCGCCTTGAAGAACAGCCAGCTCCAGGAGGCGTTGAGGGCGAGATTGGTTCCCAGGGCCACGCCGTAGCGGCGACGTTCGTCGTCATCGCCGTTGTCCGCCAACCGATCCAGCGTGCCGGCCGAGGTGGTGGCGATGGTGGCGTACAGCGCCGTCCATGCCACCGGGAACACGGCATCGGGCGGTACGTAGCCCGGTTTGACCAGCGACGGATACCAGGTCTTGACACCTTGGGCGCTGCTGACGCTCCCGACGACGGCGGCAGCAGCGGTGGCCAGTGACGTTGCGATCAACGTGGACGCGCGCATGGTGCGACCACTACCCGCATCCGGCTGCGGCGAAACTCCGGCTACGCCGCAGCGGACGCGCCCGAGCTGGAGCTGCTGCTCGACGAGGAGCTGGAGCTGCTGGACGTGGAGCTCGAGCTGCTGGATGACGACGGAGTGGAAGCGCTCTTGTCCGTGGTCGACTGATCGGCGGCCTTCGTCGTGTCGTCAGACGTGGTGGTGTCGTCCGTTTTCGTCGTGTCGTCGGACTTCGTGGTGTCGTCGGACTTCGTGGTGTCGTCAGACTTCGTCGTGTCGTCGGACTTGGTCGTGTCGTCAGACGTGGTGGTGTCGTCCGTCTTGGTCGTGTCGTCGACCTTCGTGGTGTCGTCGGTGGTCGTCGTCGTATCCGTGGTGGTGGACGCGGCCGGAGTGGTGGGCGCCGCGGTGCTGGCGGCCGGCGTCTCGGTGGCCGCAGCCGCGGTGGCATCCGTGGTGGGTGTGTCCACCAGCGACGAGGCCACTGCGGCGGCCTTATCGGCAAGCGCGGAGTCGCTGCTCTCGTCGGTGGATGTCAGCGAGAAGCTCTTCGCCGTCGCCGTTAGATCGCTGGTGGTCTGCGGCACTGCCGGCGTCGCGACGTCCACGGTCGGGAGCGTGATGCCGCCCGCACCGAACGTGTTGGCGGTGGTGCCGAACGGCCGGAAGTTGGGGTTGTTGAACAGCGTGGAGATGCCGTCGTCCATGCCGACGAAGACGGAGCTGATCAGGTTGCCGGCGACCTTGAACAGGTCGATGTTCGGCCCGAAGATCTGGCCGGTGGTGGGCGTGCCCGCGTCGGTCTCGCGGTCGTAGCCGAGCTCGACCAGCACGCGCAGCGGCGCGTCGATGACCTTCAGCAGCGGCAGCGGGACGAACAGCTCGAGCGGGATCAGCATCGGCAGGACCGGCGTCGAGATCATGTAGTAGTGGGTGTCACCGGTCTGCCCCTGGTCCAGGTAGCCGGTGCCGGCGTCGGACGTGTTGAAGTAGTCCAGGTGCAGGAACAGCAGGCCCATCAGGGCGTTGTAGTCCGCCAGCAGGTTCAGCGGGTACTTCGGGAAATCGGCGAAGAAGTCGTACTGACGGGCGATGTCGGCGGTGGGATAGAGGAACTTGTCGCCGACGACCGGGCTGTCGGTGGGGCTGGACCCGTTGAAGCTGATGTTGGCGATCGGGAAGTACCAGGGGGTGAACCGCTCCAGCAGACCGCCGTTGGGCCGGTTGGGGTTACCGATGAACGTGAAGTTGATGTCCTGCGGGGCGGACTCGGGGTTGTCCTTGTACTTCTCGATCAGCGCGGCCTTCACCTGCGAGGCGGCGGTGGCGCTCTGCGAGTACCCGAAGACCGAGAAGCTGTTCGAGTCGCCGGCCTCGCCGTCGGGGTAGATGTGCGAGACGCAGGTCGACGGGCTGGTCAGGCAGTTGGTCAACTGCGCGGCGCCGGTCGCGACGGAGGCATCGAAGGTGCGGCTGCCGATGAACGGCCAGATCTCGTTGGGGTTCCACACCACCTTGGTGGTGAGGCCATCATCGCCCTCGGGCAGGTTGGGGATGATGTAGTGGTCGAGAACGTCCTTGACGTAGCCGGCGGGCTGACCGTTGCTGTCGGTCAGACCCCACTGTGCGAACGGGTAGCTGGGCAGGCCGTCGACGTCGGCATCCCGAACGTAGGGGTTCACGAACGGCTGTCCGGTACCACCCATGATCAGCGCCGTCGTGCCCATGAGCCCGACGCCGACCGCGGCCGGCGGCGCCCACATGAGCGCCATGACCGACGTCCCCACGAATCCGTTGACGATCAGGGCACGCGATGCCTTACCGACCATTCGACTGACCTCCACCCCACTCGATGTCCGGCACCGGCGCGTTTGCCGGCAACCGCAGATTCGGCGCAGGACTCCGATTCTGCAAGACAAGACTCCGTGCACTTTATACATATTGTGGCGTAGGACACCAACTGAATCGGAACCTTCCACAGTTTGCGCAGGTGCGGCGCACACGGCCCACGATACCCACCGGGCGCGATTCCCGGGTGGCTTGCCCAACCGGCTCTCGACGGATTCGGTTACTGTCATCTGGCTGCGACTTCGCGGCACGAACGCCCGCGCCAGGCGTGCGCCGGAAGGAGACACGTTCCGAATGATGCGAATCACCGCGGTGTCCGGGGCAGGCATTGCTGCGGTCGCCCTCACGCTGACCCTGGCCGCCTGCGGCTCGGACACCAAGACCGAGGAGAAGGCGACCTCCACGACGTCCGCCGAGTCGGCGACATCCGCACCCTCACCCGCGCCCGAGTCCACGTCCCCGGCGCCCACATCGGGCGCTCCGGCCGCCGCCGGGGAGACCCTCGACGACTACATCGCCAAGAACGGGATCCAGAAGACCGTCATCCGGCGCGGGGAACCGGGCCCGACGATCGACCTGCCCACCCCGCAGGGCTGGGCCGTCGCCGAACCCAGCGACGACGACCCGTACGGCGGCCTGGTCTACAGCGGAGCGGTCAGCAAGGACAAGCCGCCGCGGATCCGGGCCAGCCTCTACAAGCTCACCGGCAACGTGGACGAGGCAAAAGTGCTGGAGCTGGCACCGGCCGCACTGAAGAGTCTCCCGAACTTCCAGGCGCTGGGCTCGCCCGGTGACGCCCAGCTGAGCGGGTTCAAGGCTTCCCAGGTCGGCGGCAGCTACGTCAAGAACGGCGACTCATGGCTGGTGGCCCAGAAGACCACGGTCATTCCGACCGACGGCGGCGTGTACGTGTTCCAGCTGAACGCCGAGGGCCTCGAGAGCGACATGCCCGTCCTGATGGACGGCACCACCGTCATCGACAAGCAGACCAAGATCACCCCCTGACGGAGCGGCCCCGCTGTCGATCAGGCCCGCGAGTACGCCGACGCCTCGGCGACCTGCTCGGCGGTGGGGCGCACCCCGGTATAGCGCTCGAATTGTTCGGCCGCCTGTAACGCGATCACTTCCGCTCCGGTGATCACCTGCTTGCCGGCCCGGCGGGCCGCCACGATCAGCGGGGTCTCGGCCGGCATCGCCACGACGTCGAACACCGTGTCCGCTTGCGACACAGCCTCATCGGAAAATGGGCTGTCGAATTCCTCTGGGCCACCGGCCATTCCGACCGGCGTCACATTCACCAGGATCGACGCCGCCGCACCCCCGGCGTGCGGCCGCCAGTGATAGCCGAGCTGGTCGGCCAGTTCGGGACCGGCGGTCGGGTTGCGGGCGACCACGACGCCGTCGTGAAATCCGTTGTCCCGGAAGGCCGCACCAACCGCCTTGGCCATTCCGCCGCTACCGTGGATCAGAACCGATCGAGCGGGATCGAGATGGTGTTCGACGATGAGGCGCTGCACCGCGATGTAGTCGGTGTTCGACGCCGACAGCACGCCGCCGTCATTGACGACCGTGTTCACCGAACGGATCGCCAGCGCCGAGCGCTCCACCTCGTCGACCAGATCGAGCACGGCCTCCTTGAACGGCATGGACACCGAACACCCGCGAATACCCAGCGCCCGCACACCGCCGATGGCGGCCGCGATGTCGGTGGTGGTGAACGCCTTGTAGATGAAGTCCAGACCGAGCTGGTCGTAGAGATAGTTGTGGAACCGGGTGCCGATGTTGCTGGGCCGGGCGGCCAGCGAGATGCACAACGTCGTGTCCTTGTTCAGCGGGGGTCGGCCCATTTCAGCTCAGCGCCCCGTACACCTGCCGCGCGGCATCGCGGATGCGGTCCTTGAGGTCGGCGGGCAGTCTGACCTCGCGAACCTCCTGCACCTCGATCACCGTCGTCACCACACCGATGTCCTCCCGCTCCCACTTCGCACCGTACTTGTCCAGGATCGCGCGCATCGGCAGGTTGTCGGAAAGCACACGCGCAGTGAACTTCTCGATACCCGCGACGCTCGCGGCCAGCATCAGCGCCTTCATCAGGAAGGAACCGACGCCGCGGCCCTGGTATTCGTCCCCGACGATGAAGGCGATCTCGGCGGCCGTGCGATCGTCTTCGTCGCGGACGAAGCGGACGTCACCGACCATACCGTCCTCGAGATCGCAGAGCACCCAGGCGAAGTGGTTCACATAGTCGACCTCGAACAGATACGCCTTGAGCGACGAGGACAATTCGCGCGGCGACATGAACCGGCGGAACACCGTTTCCGCCGAGAACTCGACCGCGCCCCGCTCGGCCCGCGCACTGTCGCCGGGCAGCACCGGACGCAGCAGCAATATGGTGCCATCGGCGAGATGGATCGGGATCGGATTGATGAACGCGGCCATTCGCTGGCGCGCCGTCCGCACCAACGTGTTGAGGACACCGGGAAGCTCGATCAGCGTGTCGAAGGCGTCATCGCGGCCGACCCAGCCCGTGACCTCACCGGCCGCCAGGACCGTCGCGACCCGCGGTCCGCGCCGCAACAGCGCGATCTCGCCGATCAGCTGACCGGCCTCGATCGTCATCCGCAGGGTCTGGCCGTCGGCGTTGATGCGCTCGACGAGGCCGCTGCCGGTGGCGATGATCAGGAACGAGTGCGCCGTCTCCCCCTGCCGCATGAGCACCTCACCGTCACCGGCGCGCAACGGCTCGAGCAGCGCCGCCAGCGGATACAGATCAGCGGGGAAGCAGTCCGCGAACACCGACAGGTTCGACAGTTCGGCGGCACGCGCGGTTATCCACTCGGCCACCTCGTCGTCCTCCCGTCACGGATTCTGATGTCCCCCAACGCCATTGGACATCACTACGAGCTGGGCAGCGCGTCGACCGCGGCCGCCACCCGGGTCAGCAACTCATCGACGGACGCGATGTCGTAGCCACGCTTGAGCACCGACGACCTGGGGAATCTGATGCCACGGACGTCGGCGGCGCTGAGGTGACCACGGCCGTCGAGCCGGCGGGCGACCAGCTGCAGGAAGTCGTTGACCGACTTCTCGTCGTACCCCCTCCTGCCCACCGGCGTCTTCGGGAGAACGACCTCGCGAACATCCTGAGCCGTTACGCTCCCCGCGGCCTGCGTCATGCCGCCAATCGTACGGGCGGGGCCTCGGGCGCACGACCAAAACACCCTGCCGGGCCGCCTCGTCGAGGGCTACGATCCAGGTGACGAACGCGGCCATCCGGCCCATTGCACCGTGGCCACCGATCCGAGCGAACGGACGATCATGGCCGACATCGTGCTCATCAACCCGCGATTCGAGTTGTCCTACTGGGGCCTCGAGCGAGCGCTGCCGTTGGTCGGCAAGAAGTGCAATCTGCCGACGGCATGCCTGCCACTGTTGGCCGCGCTGACGCCGCCGGGTCACCGGGTGACGATCATCGACGAGAACGTCGAGCCCATCGACTATGACCGCGTCGCGCGGGCCGACGTCGTCGGGCTCACCGGAATGACCGTCCAGCGCGCCCGGATGCGGGAGATCCTGGGCGAACTGAAGTCCCGCGGGACCTTCACGGTCGTCGGCGGCCCGTGGGTGAGCGTGCAGGAGGACTACTTCGACGGCCTGGTCGATGCGATCTTCGTCGGCGAGGCCGAGACCACCTGGCCCCGGTTCCTCGAGGACTGGGCAGCCGGCGCCCATCAGCCGCGGTACGAGCAGTCCGAACGGACGGACATGACGCAGGTCCCCGTACCCCGCTACGACCTGCTGAACGCCGGCGAATATCTGTTCGGCAGCATCCAGTTCTCCCGCGGGTGCCCGTTCCAGTGCGAGTTCTGCGACATCATCGTCACGTTCGGCCGCCGGCCGCGGCTCAAGACCAGCGCGCAGGTGATCGCCGAGCTCGAGGCGCTGCGCCGCCAACATCTGACCATCGCATTCATCGTCGACGACAACCTGATCGGCAACAAGGCCGCGGTGAAGGTGCTGCTGCGGGACATCGCGGCCTGGCAGGAAGCCGAGGGTTATCCGTTCTCGTTCTTCACCGAGGCGTCGCTGAACCTCGCCGAGGACGACGAACTGATGGCCCTGATGGACGCGGCCAACATCCAGGTCGTGTTCATCGGGATCGAGAGCCCGAACGAGGAATCGCTGCGCGAGACGAAGAAGTACCAGAACGTCCACAAGGGGGACACCGCCGTCGATCGGGTCCGCCGGATCCAGGACGCGGGACTCGAGGTGTGGTGCGGAATGATCGTCGGATTCGACCACGACGATACCCAGATCTTCGCCGCCCAGCGCGAATTCATGCGTCAGACCGACATCATGCATGCGATGGTCGGCATGCTCTCGGCCATCCCCAAGACGCCCCTGCACGCCCGGCTGCACGACGAGGGCCGGCTCGATCTCGAGGACCTGCAGCCCTTCGGCACCAACGTGATCCCGCTCGGCATGTCCCGCGAACAGCTGCGTGACGGGTACGTCGCACTGATGCGCGATCTCTACGAACCGAACTTCTATTTCGAGCGTCTCGAAAATCTCTATCTCACAAGGAAGTTCAATTTCTCCCGGGCCCGCGCCGAATACTGGAAGCGGCACCGCTGGCACAGGCGGCGGGCGAAATCCCTCGACGCGCTGCGCGCGGCCGGGTTGTTCCTGCGGCTCATGACGACCATCCCGGAGCCGCACCTGCGCCGGATCTACCGCCGCGAGATGGCGACCATACTGCGCCGCCGACCGGATCCCGCCGTGTTGTTCATCTGCGTTATCAAGTGCGCGATGCACTACCACCACTACTCGATGTCGCGACAGATGGTCGAGGAGCGCGCCCTGGTGAACACCTTCTGACGCGACGCGCTACGGGTGGCGAAGCACGCGCCGACGGCGATCGCAACAGTCCTCGCAGACGGCTCGTCCTACGGCGATCCTGCACCGGGCACATCAACGCGCGCCTGCATGATCCACCCCGTCGACGTGCCTGCCATCAGCCCCTCATGGGTGGTGTCGTTGACCGCCATGTACAGGGTGCGCCCATCGGCGCCACCAAGGCATGGCGCGACCGCCCAACCCTGATCGACCGAAATGCGATGGGTTACTTCGCCACCGGCGCGGACCCGGAGAAACTCACCGGTGTCATAACACCCGACCCAGACCGCTCCTTCGGCGTCGACGCACAGCCCGTCCGGATGACAGTCCCCCGGTAGGTCCGCGAACACCCGCTGCTCGCCCAGTCCGCCGTCGGATAGAAACGAATACGCAAGAACCCGTGAGCCGTTGGTCTCGTTCACCACAAGCGTCAAGCCATCGGGCAGCACCCCGAGACCGTTGGGCACCGCAAGATCCGTCGCGACCACGCGCAGGTCACCGTTGCGCTGAAGGAGGCCGATACCACCACCCATCGCCGTTCCGTAGTGCTGGTACAGGTCGACGAAGATCCGACCGTCCGCGGTGACGACAAGATCGTTCGTCGACCACGCGGCGTCACTCACGTCCACCGTGTCGATCACTGTTCCGCCGGCATCGACGAAGTGGACCGTCGGCGCGAACAAGCTCGACACCACCAATGTCCCGTCGGGCAGCCAACCCAGGCCGGACGGCCGCTCGACCTCGACCTCGGTGGCGAGGTCACCAATCTCACCGACCGAGTACACCGTGCCCGCGGGACTGTCGGTGAACCACAGCCGCCCGGATCGCCACCGGGGTCCTTCGCCGAACACGATTCCGTCCACGAACGGACGAGCTTCGATGGCTGTCACCATCGCTGCAGACTAACGAACGGATTCAGAGAGCCAGGACACGGTCATGACATCCCTTGCCGCACATCGTCATTGAGTCGGCCGCAGGACTTCCACCGGTGCCGATCGGCCGTGTTGGGAACGGTCACCGATGCCGATCAGGCGTTCCCAGTGGCACGACCGATCTCGACAGTCTGCCCGTCGAAGGGAGCGGTACAGGCCGCCACGAGTCGCCACGATTGGCCGATGAGCGGAGCGGGGAAGGTCAGGGTCGTACTTCCTCTGGCAGCAAGACTGAAGTCGCGATGGACCGGCAAGCCCAACCCATTGACCTCGGTCGCATCGTAGGTGCACTGAGCCGCAAGATCGGAGGTGTTCCCCACGGTGACGTTCACCTGCAGACCGGCCCTCTGGACGTTCATCGTCACAGCGTTGGTAGGAGCGGCCTTCTTGACCGGGCAGGCGTCGTTGACCGGGATCACGGGGCCACCGTCCGGACATTGCTTCGTCTGCGCAGGCGCCGGAGGTGGCGGAGCCGGCGCTGCAGGAGGCGGCGCGGCGACAGCCGGCGCGGTGTACGTGTAGTCCGACCACGCACCACAGTCGTCACCGCTCGTCATGTGCTTGCGGCAGCCCTGGACGGCGTAGTTGAACCCGGACGACATGTTGACGGTCTGGGTTATGGTCGCGCCGCACGACTTTCCGATCTCGCTCTGCGGGAGGGCGTTGACCCTGGTGTGCACCACGTCCCCGGCATAGTCCTCGTAAACCCGCGGGCAGCCTCCAATCGTGCACACCACCTGGGAATCATTGGCCTTCTTGCAGGACACGTCGTACCCATTGGGCAGCACGTCGGCGTGGGACACCGGCATCGTCACGGCGACGGTGAGCCCCATTACTGCGACGGCGATCGCGAACGCCGCCATTACTCGATTTCGAATCATTACTTCCCCCTCGGCGCCGGCCAGTCTGTCGCCCTGGACCGCGGACCGGCTCTGACGAGGTACAAAGCAACCCCCAATTGCTCACGGTAGAACTGTTCCCAGCACTCTGCCAGCGGTTGCGAAGATTGCCGCCAACGGGTGATCTGCCTGCCAGTGAGTGTGGTCACCTGTCTTGGCCCCGGTTGAGGTGGTTGTCGTCATGAATGTCGGCCCCACCCCGGGGTGGTGATCTAGTCCGCTTGTGGGGGCGGCGTGTCGTCATCAATGTTGGCCCCACCCTGGTTGCGATCTTCGTGTCGGTAATTGGTGATGCGGAGGTCGGGGCGTGGCGAGGTCGCGGGTGGAAGTGTTCGAGCAGATCCGTCGGGATCGGCGAATCGAGGGGCTGTCGATTCGGGAGTTGGCGAATCGCCATGGGGTGCATCGGCGCACCGTGCGCCAGGCGTTGGCATCGGCGGTGCCGCCGGCGCGTAAGCAATACCCGTCGCGGTCGCGCCCGGCGATCGACCCCTATGCCGCGATCATCGACACCTGGCTGACGGCCGATCAAACCGCGCCGGTCAAACAGCGTCACACAGCCCGGCGGATCTGGCAGCGGCTGGTCACCGAACACGGCGCATCGTGTTCGGAGGTGACGGTGTCACGGTATGTGGCCCGCCGCCGCGGCGAGTTGGGGATGCGGCGGGTAGAGGTTGCGGTGCCCCAGGACCATGAGCCTGGCGCGGAGGCCGAGGTGGATTTCGGGGAGTTCTGGGCCCGCATCGGCGGGGAACTCATCAAGTGCTGGATGTTCGTGATGCGGCTCTCGTGCTCCGGGCGGGCATTTCACGTCGCGTTCACCACCCAGGCCCAGGAAGCTTTCCTACAGGGACATGTGTTGGCGTTCAACCACATCGGCGGAGTGCCGGCCCGGATCCGATATGACAATCTCAAGCCCGCCGTGGTGAAGGTGCTCAAGGGCCGGAACCGCACCGAGTCGGATCGCTTCATCGCGCTGCGCAGCCACTACGGCTTCGACAGCTTCTTTTGTCGACCGGGCAAGGATGGCGCCCACGAGAAGGGCGGTGTGGAAGGCGAGATCGGTCGGTTCCGCCGCCGTCACCTGGTACCGGTACCCGACGTCGCCTCGCTGGCTGAGTTGAACCGATTCATCGCCGCCGCGGATCTCCTCGATGACACCCGTGTGATCACCGGCCGGCCCCACACGATCGCCGAGGCGTTTAGCTCCGAAGTGCCTCAGCTGCAGGATCTTCCGGTCGAGGAGTTCGATCCCGCCCTGGTGTTGCGGGCGCGGGTGGATCTACGCTCGCGGATCTCGGTTCGCCAGTGCTACTACTCGGTGCCCGCCCGCTACGCAGGGCGACGGGTGACCGTACGACTCAGCGCCACCACGGTGGAGGCCTATGACGGCGCCAAACTTGTTGCAGCCCATGAACGAGCAGCCGGCCGGCATGTCGAGGTGTTGGCGTTGGACCACTACCTGGAGGTGCTCGCGGTCAAACCAGGAGCTCTTCCTGGGGCCACGGCTCTGGCCCAGGCCAAAAATAGCGGGGCGTTTACATCGGTGCATCAACGCTTTTGGGATGCCGCCCGCCGTTCCCGCGGGGACGCCGCGGGAACACGAGCGTTGATCGAGGTCCTGCTGGCCCATCGCAGCTTGCCCGCTCTTGCCCTCCAGGAGGCGATGAACACCGCGGTCAGTTCCGGGATATGCGATCCGCAAGTGGTGGTCATCGAGGCACGCCGCCACAGCTACGGCGAGGACCGGTCCGCTGGTGCGGTACCGATCGGGGTGTGGGCACGTTATGACCGTCCGGCTCCGACTCTGGCCGGCTATGACGTCTTGTTAACCGGAAGTGAGGGATGACCCGTCGATGACTACCCGCAGTGATGAAGCCGCTCTGGCGGCGATCGGCGCCGCCGCCAGGGAACTCCGCCTGCCTACATTGCGTGCCGAGGTGGCGCGAATAGCCGAGATCGCCACCCGCGAACACCAGTCATACCTGGTCTTCCTGTCGGAGTTGTTGGCCGCCGAGGTCGATGAGCGGACCGAGCGACGCCGCGCCCGCCGCATCGCGGACGCGAAATTCCCCCGCCTGAAACGTCTGTCGGAGTTCAACGTCGACGCGGTCAAAACCATCCAGCCCGCCCAGCTGGCCACCCTGGCAGCTGGACACTACATGAGTGCAGGCGAGCCGGTGGTCCTGCTCGGTGACAGTGGCACTGGCAAAACCCATCTGCTCATCGGGCTGGGGCTTGCGGCCTGCGAGCAGGGCCGTCGGGTGCGCTACATCACCTGTGCTCAGCTGGTCAACGAACTCGTCGAGGCCGCCGATGAACGTGTCCTGTCCCGGGTGGTGGCCCGCTACGGCCGGCTGGATCTGCTGCTGCTCGACGAGGTCGGGTACGTCCAAATCGACCACCGCGGAGCGGAATTGCTCTTTCAGATCATCACCGAACGTGAGGAAAGAGCCAGTATCGCGCTGGCGAGCAATTTGCCCTTTAGTGAATGGGGAGCGGTGTTCTCCGACCCCCGCCTGGTCGCCGCCATCGTCGACCGCATCACTTTCAACGCCCACATCCTGGAAACGGGCACGGAGTCCTACCGGCTACGGACGTCCAAGAGCGTTACGCGGCGAAGCAAAGCCGGCTGAATAGCTTTAGCGCTGGCCGGCCTGTGGTGGTGTCGGGGTGGTCGGGCTCGGGGTCGCGCCTCTCATGCCTCCCGGTCCCACGCCGCCCTGACCCATGCCGCCGGGCATCATTCCGGGGCCCATGCCGCCTTGTCCCATGCCTCCCTGCTGCATTTGCATCATCGGGCACCCTGCGCCCATGGGGCTGCCGGGCTGCATCTGGCCGCTCTGTAAGCCCCGATGCCACCCGTAGCCGCTTGACGCGCGGGCCGCGAAGAATCCGGAGAAAAAGACCACAGCGATGATGAAGACAATGCCCGCAACGATCCCGACCCATGCCAGGGCGCGGTAGAGCCGACCGTTGCGGTGGACATCCTCGGTGGGGGCCACCGGCGAGACAATCGTTGTGGCTTCTGGGGATTCGGTCATTGTGCTGTTCCCTCCCTGCAATTGGGCCGGTGCGTTCGTTCGAACAGTCGGCGTTGGCCTTTACACTGCCTGTGTCCCGCCCTCGTGGCGGGCCTGACTCCACCCTGCGCCCGTGTGGCGGCAGGTTGCGTATTGGTTTTGTGAAGATTCGCTCAAGACGAGAGAGCGCGCGGGCGGTCACGGGCGAATTGCTCTGGCGCTGCCGGATTCCATGTTGCGGCGAGCCCGCCAGATCGGGGTGTCGAGCAGGTAGGTGTGGATGACCGGATCCAGTTCGATCCGCAGGAAGCAGATGCGGGATTCGCCGCGGTCGCGGAGCTCGCGGTAGCTGGTGAGGATCTG
>Ga0116193_1000940_pt1 | contig 25806 bp, 18 predicted proteins | sample AD_UKC115_MetaG_FD_89892 | JGI IMG/M metagenome (GOLD analysis project Ga0116193, IMG submission 89892) | Active sludge microbial communities of municipal wastewater-treating anaerobic digesters from Hong Kong - AD_UKC115_MetaG | ecosystem: Engineered > Bioreactor > Anaerobic > Digestate... | reverse complement strand
CTGACTACTCCTTTCCGATACTCTCCAACCAAGCCGCAGAAGAAGCATCACTCGGCATACGCCAATCACCCCTCGGAGAAAGTGTTACCGTTCCAACTTTCGGACCATCCGGAAGACAGGAGCGTTTGAATTGCTGAGCAAAAAATCGTTTATAAAACACTTGCATCCATTTTTCAATGATGAACGCGTCATACACATTTTTAAAGGCGTATTCTGCAAGATATCGAATTTTTGCCGGTGTAAATCCACGCCGAATTGTGTAATACAGGAAAAAATCATGCAGTTCATAAGGACCGATAAGATCTTCTGTATACTGAATCATCTCTCCATTTTTTGGAGGCAGAAGCTCCGGGCTGACAGGAGTATCCAATATATCTTTTAGAACATCCCGTAAAGGTTCGTTTTCTGTTATTTCCATACAATAATGTACTAAAAAGCGTACCAGCGTCTTTGGAATTGAGCTGTTGACGCCATACATACTCATATGATCGCCATTATACGTTGCCCAACCGAGCGCGAGTTCAGACAGGTCACCTGTTCCAATTACAATACCGCCACACTGATGACAGATATCCATCAATACCTGTGTCCGCTCTCTGGCTTGTGCATTTTCAAATAGAATGGATTGGTCGGATTCATCATGGTCAAGATCTCGAAAATGGCTGCGAACGGAATCGGTAATATCTACAATCCGCAGTGTCACACCAAGCGTTTCACATAATTTCATTGCATTCGTCTTTGTCCTGCCGGTTGTTCCGAAAGAAGGCATTGTCACTGCAACGACATCCGTCATCGGACGTCCCAATTCTTTCATCACGCGAACGCTGACCAGAAGCGCTAATGTAGAATCCAATCCTCCGGAGACTCCGACTACAGCGGATTTTGCCTGAACATGCGTCATACGCTGTTTTAATCCGGCGCTTTGAATTGAAAAAATTAATTCGCACCGCTCCCGTAAATGAGCGGTATCTTCAGGGACAAAGGGATTCATACGAATCTTCTTCGTCAGCGGCGTCTGACGCAGCGGCATGGAAAATGGAATTACTGCATAATTCTCTGCTGAAAGCGGATGAACTGTATTGATTTTTCTGCGTTCAAAAATGATTTCTTGAAGATCGATCTCGCTGACAGCCTGAGCTCCTTCAAATGGTTTTGCTTCAGCCAGTATAACGCCGTTACCAGCAATCAGGTTGTGCCCGGAAAAAACGAGATCTGTTGAAGATTCACCCATTCCGGCATCCGCATAAATATAACCGCAGATTAGTTTTGCGGATTGTCCCTTGACCAACTGACGGCGAAATTCAGCTTTACCGATGACTTCATCGCTGGCAGAAAGATTTGCGATGAGCGTGGCGCCAGCTTGTGCATGTCGGTTTGAAGGCGGTTGATTCACCCATAAATCTTCACATATCTCTACACCCAATACAAATTCCGGCATCTCAAGACAGCGAAAAATCAACTGATTTCCAAACGGGACTTCTTCATTGTCAATAAACAATATACCATTTTTTACCGGAGCGGGAGAAAAATGACGCAGCTCGTAGAATTCCGAATAATTAGGTATTTCGGTTTTCGGTATAATTCCTAAAATCTTCCCTTGATATAGGACTGCTGCGCAATTGAATAATTTGGATTCATAAATCAGTGGAAGTCCTATGATGGTGATCATCGAAAATTTTTTACTTTGTCTGCTGAGTTCCACAAGCATTTTTTTCGCAGAATCCAGCAGTACATTCTGTAGAAATAAATCTCCGCAGGTATATCCGGTTAGACACAACTCAGGAAAGACCAAAACATGTACTCCATCCGACGCCGCTTTCTCCATCAAAGAAAGAATCTGTCCGGCATTATAGCGGCAATCTGCCGTCTTGATTTCCGGAGTATAGGCAGCTGCTCTTATAAATCCATTTTGCATAGGGTTTCCCTCCATGTGGAAAATGCGGTTTCATTATACGCAAAAAACAGGATTTCTGAAAAGTTTTTTCAAGGTTTCTAATGATTGGAAAAAATTTTTCAGAAAAGAGAGAAAAATTCTAATTGTGGTATTTTTATGCAAAGTGCAAAAATACCACAACAACAATTTTTCTTTCTTTGTGCAATAGGTGTTACCGAATATAAAATGCTGTCAAATGCTGTATCCTTGTATTTGAATTAAAATTGAATGCATTCACAAATATTCCTCTGATGAAGAACCTGACAGGTACACACCAATGATTCTTAATAAAAATTCCAAGATCGCTGCAGCAAATCAGAAAAAAAATGGATTAATGCTTAAAGAATGGCTGTTGTGTCTCTGGTTCAGCCTTGCAATCAGTTTCTTCTCCTTTCTATATGTTACCAGAAAAGATGGTATCTTCAGCAGAAGAGAACAAATCCTGCTGTTCGTTGTATGGCTTGCGTTTCTCATGTTCTTTCGATTCGGTCTGTTGAATCGTCTTCATCCGGCATATCGTTATAAAGAAATATTTCTTTTTTCAATCCTTGTCAGCGCGTATGTCGTTTTACGGTTTTCGGATTCATTGCATCCGCTCCTTTACGCAATCAAGAATCTGGAAGTTACTGTGTCCGATTTGGAGGATCAATCCGTCATCGAAATGGATTGGGCTTATTGGGCAACAGAACCGCAGAAAATGACAAAGGATCCAAAAGATTATCGGCATGCACAGGATATTCGTCTCGATCAGCTCTCAACCAATGAATTGTGGAATCTTTCCGAGAATGGTACGCTGATCACGCGATCCAATCGTGCAAAAATTCATTATCACGGTGATTTTATTCGTCTTTTTGTGCCCGTCTTTCATTTTAAGGTGACGAATGGCAGCGGAACAGTATCTGTCCGTTACAACGGTACGAGCAAAGATTTCATCCTTTCAAGCGATCATAACGAATCCATGCTGATTCTCGGATATACAAGCACGATTCTGTCACGTGTTATTTCTTCCCTTGTATTCCTGTTTGCACTCACAGGATTATTGGCTTGTATTTCATTTTTTATCCAACGGATATACGCTCCAAAAATCATCCGCAAAGAATGGTGGATAGGCTTCGCCTCATTTGCGCTTCCGATTGTTATCTTGCTTGGTATTTGCGGGGTTCAAAAGATGTATCCTTTCGGTGAAAAGACTTTTTTTGTTGTTGACATGAATCAGATGTATTCTGACATGCTGGCGTATTTGAAATCGTTTTTTTCCGAACAGAATAATTTACTGTACACATTCAGTAAAAACTTAGGCGGCGATATGCTGACTCCCTATGCTTTTTATTTAGGGAATCCGCTTAATTTTATCGTTTGTCTATTCCCTGCCGCAGATCTTCCGAAAGTTGTCTCGTTTCTGATACTTTTCCAGTTTGGCATCTGTGGTTTAACTTCTCATCTCTATTTTCGAAGAAGATTGCCCGCCAGTTTCTCTTCGCTGCTCTTTTCGACCAGTTATGCGCTAATGGCTTATAACCTTGTAAATGCCGAAAATATGCATTTTATAGCAGGTGCAGTCTGGCTCCCCCTCACTGCACTTGGGATCGAGTTGATTGTCGAAAAGAATCGGCCTTTCCTTTATATCAGCTCGTTATGGATCATCTTGCTGAGTAATTTCTATTTTGGCTATATGATCTGCATATTTTCTTTATTCTTCTTCTTGTTCACCATGCTCAGCGCTTCGGATCGAAAATCATTCAAACAGAAAGCCATTATTCAGTTTTTCTCGGGAAGTATCCTGTCTGCAGCAGGTGCTTCCTGTCTGCTGCTGCCATCCTTTTTCAAACTGATGGAAGGAACGAAAGAGTTTAATCTGTCCAGGCTAAGTCTTTCACCGAATTTCTTCTTTCCGGATTTATTTTCAAAGCTTTTTACCGGAGCCCACAACGAATTTGAAATAGACAGCGGCTTGCCAGTCATCTTCTGCGGTATTTTCATCAATGCATTGGCTTTTCTTTTCTTCCTGAACAAACGAATCTCTGCGAAAGAAAAGCTCCTGGTTTTTTTCCTGTCAGCCATAATGATAATCAGTTTTGTTATCAGTGGTGTAAATCTTGTCTGGCATGGATTGAACAAACCAGTTTGGTGGCCATATCGTTATGCATTCATTTTCAGTTTTCTATGGATTATGACCGCATACCGCTGTTTCCTTCAACTGAAAGGAATTCATATCTGGTCGATTTTAATCTCCATTGCAGGATTCGCATCTCTTTCAGTTTTCATCATGAACCGCAGTTTTCCCTATTTATCATGGGAAAAAATCTTGTTGGATAACCTTCTGCTATCTTTATTTTGTCTTCTTTTCTTTGTTTATCATGGGGAAAGACCGTTTAAGAACAAGATATTTTCAAAAGATCTGATCCTTTCACTGATCATGATCCTCACTTTGATGAATCTGACAGAAAATGCAGATCAAATTTGGGAAATCAATTATGCCGATTCCGTTAAGACTCATGAGTATCGAGATTTCATCAACTCCGTCACACCAGTGATCCAGCGAATTAAGGAAGAAGATCAAAGTTTTTATCGGACTGAAAAGACTTTTCAAAGAGGATTGAATGATGCGCTGCAATTCAGTTATAACGGATTAACACATTATTCTTCGACAACAAATAGAAAAGTATTCGATCTTCTAACTCGTCTGGGTTTTGCTCATTATCATTATTGGACAAGATATGGGCAGGGATCAACCGCTGCGATTGACAGTTTGCTGGGTGTAAAATATGTTCTTACGCATCAAAAACCGATTACAAAGAATTTCGATCTGTTTTTTTCAGATCATGAGTATGCGGTTTACAGAAATCCGACAGCACTTCCGCTGGGTTTTTCGGTATCCGATCAAGTCAAAAATTGCCGTATTCCATCTGGAATCGATCTTTTTGAAGTTCAAAATCACATTTTCCATTGTCTGACTGATGATGATTCAGCGAATCTATTTACAATTCCGCAAACGATAAGATATTCACAAAACGGCAAGGATGAAAAGATCGATCAATCGGGCAAGATAGCCGATAATTCCGGCGATCCTGCCGAATCTTACGCCGAATGGATAATTACAGTCGAAAGAACCGATCCGCTATATGTTCATATACCCAATGCTCCGGATGTGACATCTGTTTATGAAGTCTATTTAAATGATCAATTCCTCATCCGAAATGAAAGCGTGATTGAAAGCGGAATTCTACCCCTTGGCAAATTTTCTCCCGGTGAGATAATCAAGTTGCGATTGAAATGGCTTGGTCCACAATTTTCCCTGAAAGATACTTTGTTCCGATATGAAAATCAGTCTGTTCTGGAATATTATGCTGCCGCGCTGAATCAGAATCCTGCATCCCTGGAGAAATTGAGCAGCTCACATTTGAAAGGTTCCTTTTCAATTCCCGATAAACATCATGTTTTGTTTCTCTCCATCCCATTTGAACGTGATTGGCAGATTTTTGTTGACGGAGAAAAAGTGAGCCCTATCGAAGTGATGGATGGGATGATCAGCATCAACGCCGAACCAGGATTGCATACGCTTGAAATGAACTATATCCTGACCGGATTGATTGCCGGATCAGGGTTGTCATTCTTAGCTTTGATCATATTCATTTTCTGGTTTCTTCAGGAAACCGCTAACGGGAATGAAAGAAGTCAACGGAAGCGGTAATTGGTAATTTAGAAAAGCCTAAAACGAATTTGTTGTGTTGTTATTGTGCAGAGCGCAATAACAACACAACGATAAAGCGTTCTTCCCTTATTTCGAATCGCCGAGAATCAGACCCCAGCACATCATAATTTTATGCAAGTTCAAACATACCGGTATACAACTGGTAGTATCGCCCTTGTTCAAGCAGCAGTGATTCATGATCGCCGCGTTCAATGATCTCGCCTTTTTCAAGCACCATGATCGCATTCGAGTTTCGGACTGTCGAGAGGCGGTGGGCAATCACGAAGACAGTTCTGCCTTCCATCAGCTTGTCCATCCCCTTTTCGATCAAAGACTCAGTCCGGGTATCAATCGAACTGGTAGCTTCATCCAGAATTAATACTGGCGGATCTTTAATGGCAGCTCGAGCGATTGCAATTAATTGGCGTTGCCCCTGGCTCAAATTCGCACCATCAGCCGTAAGAACCGTCTGATAACCTTCGGGTAAATGCCGGATAAAGAAATCGGCATTCGCCAATTTTGCAGCTTTCACAACTTCTTCATCTGTAGCCGTCAAATTTCCGTATCGTATATTATCGGCAACAGTACCTGTAAACAGGTGAGTGTCCTGTAAAACCATGGATATCGATCTGCGGAGATCATCCTTCCTGATTTTCTTGATGTCAATCCCGTCAAACGTGATCTTGCCATCGTTGATATCGTAAAATCGGTTTATAAGGTTGGTAATCGTTGTTTTTCCGGCGCCAGTTGATCCGACAAATGCGATCTTCTGTCCTGGTTTTGCATATAAACTGATCCGATTTAGCACATTCTGTTCCGTGTTGTACCCAAAATCGACATTTTCAAACCGGACATCCCCTTTGAGTTCCGTATACGTCAGATCTCCTGCACGATGTGGGTATTTCCATGCCCATTTGCCGGTGTGTTCTGACGTTTCTGTGATTTTTCCTTCCTCATCGATAATCGCATTCACCAATGTCACATATCCATCGTCAACTTCCGATGGTTCATCAATTAAAGCAAAAATTCGTTCAGCGCCTGCCAGCGCAGTCAGAATCGCATTGAATTGCTGCGACATTTGATTGATCGGCATTGTAAAACTGCGCGTATATTGAAGAAAAGAACCGATGGTACCGACATCCAGAATTCCGCGTAAAACCAGCGTACCGCCTACAGCCGCAGCTAAAGCATACTGAACATAGGACAGATTACCCAGAATCGGCATGAGAATATTGGCAAAAGTGCTCGCATTGCTGGCAACTTCAAATAAACGATGATTCAGTTCAGTGAAGTCATTTTTTACTTTCTCCTCATGATTGAACACTTTGACCACTTTTTGTCCTTCGATCATTTCCTCAATATAACCGTTTACTGCGCCCAACTCCCGTTGCTGTTTAATGAAAAAATTAGCGCTGTTACCTCCGATTTTTCGAATGATCAGGAACATCACAAAAAGATGAATAATAACCAGAATCATCAATTGCCAACTCAGGATGGTCATCATGATAAAAATTCCGACCACAGTAATGATGGAAGTAAAAAATTGCGGGATACTCATCGAAATCATTTCACGCAGCGTATCCACATCATTCGTGAAGCGGCTCATGATTTCGCCGTGTGTATGCGAATCAAAATATTTGATCGGCAACGACTGCATATGGGTGAACATGTCAATTCGAATTTTTCTTAAGGTTCCGGTGCTGATATTTACGATCAAGCGGGAACTGAGATAGTTTGCCACAATACCAATGAGATAGATCCCTGCCATCAAAAAAAGTATGGAGATAAATCCGGAAAAATCAGGATTTTTATTCCCGATGAATGGAACAATATAGTTGTTAACGATCGGTTTAATAAAATAGGTTCCGCTGACCGATGACAATGAACTAATCAGAATACAAATACCGATCAGAATTAGCTGTAACTTATATTCAGCGATGTATTTGAGGATTCGGTAGATTGTCTTCCGTACATTCTTCGGTTTTTCTTTCGGTTTATTTCCACCACCCATTTTTCCGGACGGCGGATTCTTTGGTTGAAATTTTCTTTCCTCGTCAGACATTAATCCACCCCTTTCTGTTGTGATTCGAATACTTCGCGATAGATCGAATTTGAGGATAATAATTCAGCGTGTGTCCCCACTGCTTCAATTCTTCCATCATTCATCACGACGATTTTATCCGCCTCCATCACCGATGCCACCCGCTGTGCGATAATAATGGTAGTGATGTTAGCATGATATTTTCGAAACGCTTCTCGAATCCGTGAATCGGTCGCCATATCAACTGCACTGGTACTGTCATCAAGAATCAGCACTTTCGGATTTTTTAATAACGCTCTGGCGATGCACAACCGTTGTTTCTGTCCACCCGATACATTGACACCTCCCTGTCCGAGATCAGTATCATATCCTTTGGGAAATGACATCACAAATTCATGCGCTTGTGCTGCTTTGCATGCTTCAATGATTTGTTCATCAGTGGCATTTTGATTGCCCCACTTCAAATTATCGCGGATCGTACCCGAAAACAAGACATTCTTCTGCAGTACCATTGCAACCGCATTTCGCAGTGTTTCAAATGTATATTCCCGCACATCATGTCCGCCTACCAGAATTCTTCCGGAATAGACATCGTATAAACGAGGGATCAAACTGACTAATGTCGTTTTCGCTGAGCCTGTACCACCAATAATGCCTACTGTTTCTCCTGATTGAATTTCCAGATTGATGTTGGTCAGCGTCAGATTATCCGCATTTTTCACATAGCTGAAAGACACATTTTCAAATTTTACGGAACCATCCTGGACTTGCAATTTTTTATCCGCGTTCGCGTCGGATAAATCAAGTTTTTCATTTAATACCGCAAAGATCCTGTCTGCAGAAGCCTGTGATATAACAACCATCACTAAAACCATTGAAATGAACATTAACGACATCAAAATTTGAGTGTTATATGTGATGAAACTGAATAACTCACCGGTCTTCATGCCGCCGGCAATAACCTGTTTTCCCCCGAACCATGCAATTGCGATCACACTCATATTCATCGTAAGCATCATCATCGGCGAATTCAGTATTACGATTTTTTCCGCCTTTTTCTGAGCATTTTGTACATCAGTCGCTGAAAACTCAAATTTCTCATTCTCATATTGATGACGGACAAATGCTTTCACAACCCGGATTCCGATCAGATTTTCCTGGACAGATGCATTTAATGCATCATATTTCTTGAACATCTTAACAAAATAAGGATGCACTTTTATTGAAATGAACGCCAGGATAGATGCTAAAAACGGGATTGCAATCAGGAAAACAATTGCCAGGTCTTTATTGATGGAGATTGCCATAATCGTGGCACTGATCATCATGACAGGAGCGCGAACTAATGTGCGGATGATCATCATAAAAGAATTTTGCACGAATGTGATATCAGTCGTCAATCGTGTGATCAGCGAAGCCGTGCTGAAATGATCAACATTTCCAAAAGAAAAATCCTGGATTTTTTCAAACAACGCCTGACGAATATTCATAGCAAAACCCGTTGCGCCAACTGCTGCAAAGCGGGAGGATATGGCACCAAAAAACAGCGAAATTAGAGCAGAGCCGATCATTAACAAGCCCATTTTTACGATATACTGCAAATCTGAATTCGCAATTCCGATATCGATGATCTTAGACATCAATAAAGGAATAAAAATTTCAATCAGAACTTCACAGGCAACGGAAAGCGGAGCCAAAATCGCATATTTTTTAAATTGTCTGATATACGGAAAAAGTTTTATGAAATTCAATTTTTTTCCTTTCCTTCCTTTTCTGTTTTCATCTCTAAATGGATCAACGAGAATAAATCTACAGAAGAATCTTTTCCGGCGACATTATGAATCATTCTGTCAAGAAATTGCCCCAGTAATTCTAATTCGTTCTCTGAAAATCCTTGAAAAAACGATAGGTGAAATTCATCCATCATTTTGCAGGTTTTTTCTGTTGTTTTTTCACCTTCTTCCGTAAGATAAAGCATGTTTTGTCTCAGGTTGGTTTCATCAATTTTTTTACGGATCATTCCAGCACGCTGCAGGCGTTTGGTCGATGAAGCAACCGATGCAGCGGAAACCCCCAATTGATTTGCCACTTCCTTCTGTGTACAACCTTCATTTTTTTGGATAAAAGCTAATACAGGCAGCTGACCTTGATAGAGACCGCTGCGGTGTGCAATCTTATAAAGAGAAATTCGATGCCACAGGAATAATTTGTTTAATTTTTCGGTGATCGAAAAATAATCTGGTTTCACCATACCTCCCTAAAGAAATAAATGCTAAATAATTAATCGATTACCTATTTTAGTCAAAACAGAATAATGTACCGATCCATGTCATAAAATCATGACATATTTAATAAAAAATTAAGAAAGGATCCTGAATTGTTCACATTCAGTAATTCGAAATATAGACTTGCTATTCAAACAATCGGGAATAACTTGTGTTGTGATATTTTACGCTGTGTTCAACCAATAAATCATAAAATCCACCAATATTTCGCACCGCCGATAATTATCCTGATGCTTTTCGATATAATGAAACCAGAAAATATTAACAGGAGCAGGTATGCCAAAAATTGAAATCATCCCGGTCCATTCCATTAACGAATTGTCGATTCTTCTATCTGAAAATGATTGCCGGATCATTGCCGGTGGGATAGCAATTCGCGACGAGATGGGCACAGTTGATTCAAAAATCAGAAAATTAATCGATATCAGCCCACTGCATGAGCAACTTTCGTTCATAAGATTCAAGGGGAATCGTATTGAAATCGGCGCCCTTACCTCAGTTGAAGAAATCTTCGTCTCACCAATTCTTCAAACCTTTTCCCCTGCTCTGATTCGAGCTATCGCTTCCTGGGAGAGCCGCGCGTCATGTAGTCAGGCAACCATTGGCGGAAGCTTGGCCTATCGATCATTATCTGATGCGTCAATTCCGGTAATGATTATCCATAATGCCAAAATCAGAATAAAAACCATAAATGATTTTCATGAAATAGAAATGGATCATTTTCTTAGTCAATCGCCAAAATACAGATTAAAAGAGGATGAATTCATATTTTCGGTTTCATTTCGAAAACCGCAAGGATTTTGGGGGTCTTCATGGTCATCCATCGTTGATGAAAGAGACAATTCATCGATTCAAGCTGCAGCCATGATTTCGCTTGACGAAGAACAGAAAATATCCGCAGCGCGGATTGCCGTTCAGCAAAAAGGCCGAATGGTGTTCCGTGCCAGAGCTGTTGAGAAATTTATCATCGAGAATCATGTTGACGAACTGCAAATCGAAAATGCCGTTTCAAATGTAAAAAAAGATATCCCTTCTTCAGCAGTGAATCCACCCCTGAATATCATGGAAAGCGTCCTGAAAACTGTTCTCGCTGATTCTTTAAAGCAAGCGAACACTTTCCAAAAGAATTATGACATGTAAGATAAGATTGCTTCGTCAGGCTGCCCCCTTGCAATGACAGATTTTCATGTTTTTTTAACCACCTGCTAATTTTTGTATATAATTGTATAAATCATTAAAAAGCGATGACAGCGAAAAGTAGATTGTTCGGAAGCCGACAGGGACGCACAGGCAAGGACTGAGACCGGTGCGCGGGAGAAGAAAATCGAAGTTCACGCTCGAGCTTCCCGGGGGAACCAGTTAATGCAGTAGTTCGGGACGCAAATCCGGCGTTATTGGAAGAATAAGTGGGTATATCGGTTGAATAAGCCTATATATCAAGCAGGGTGGTACCACGGAAATTGCTCCCGTCCCTTTCAGGGCGGGAGTTTTTATTATTGACATCGTGAGGGATTATGGCAGAAAATGAATTACTTCAACAAATGGAGAAATTTCAAGAGGAAGCAATTGCTGCTTTGGAAAAAGTCAAGGATGAGTCATCCTTGGCACAATGGCGCGTAATGCATCTGGGGAAATCAGCATTCATTTCACAAATCTTTACCCGATTGGCAGAAATCTCAAAAGAAGATCGTCCGAAAATTGGACAGGCTGCAAATCTGGTTCGGAATAAACTGGAAGCGGCGATTAATCAGCGCACAGAGGAATTAAAAGCAAAAGCACTTGCTGAAAGCCTTGAAAATGAAAAAATTGACGTCACTTTGCCTGGACGCCAACCGCATCCCGGACGTCTTCACCCGGCTACTCAAAATATGCGTGAAATCCTCGCAGTTTTATCACAGATCGGATTTGAGATTTTTCGTTCTCCGGAAGTTGAGTCAGACGAGTATAACTTTGAATTATTGAATATCCCGGCTTATCATCCTGCCCGTGATATGTGGGATACATTCTACACAACCGATCCAAACGTTCTTTTAAGAACCCACACTTCACCCGGACAGATTCACGCCATGCATTTGTTTGCTCCGGAATCCATCCGTGTCGCTTTACCGGGAATGTGTTACCGCTATGAACAGGTCAGCGCCCGTTCTGAAATTCAGTTTAACCAGATCGAATTGCTTGCCGTAGGGAAAAATATCACCTTTGGTGATTTAAAAGGAACACTGCAGGAATTTGCTTTCCGCATGTTCGGAAACAACGTTCGGACACGTTTTCGTCCATCCTATTTCCCATTCACGGAACCAAGCGCTGAAATGGATGTGGAATGCTTCCTCTGCGGCGGTAAAGGCTGCCCGATGTGTAAAAACTCAGGATGGCTGGAAATTTTGGGCTGCGGAATGGTTCATCCGACTGTTCTCCGTAATGGCGGTTATGATCCGGATGTATATTCCGGCTATGCAGCCGGTATGGGACCTGAAAGAATTACCATTCTGCGTCATTATGTGGAAGATATTCGCTATTTCTGGGGAAATGATATTCGATTCTTGGAGCAATTCTAATGAACATACCTCTTTCTTGGTTAAAAGATTTCATTGATATCGATCTTCCGTTGGAAGAACTTGCACGTGTCATGACAATGGCCGGTTTGGAAGTCGATGAAGTTGAACTTCGCGGATTAATGGGACCTGAAAACGATCACCACGGTTTCAAATTCACGGGGTTATCCTGGCCGGCAGACAAATTTGTGACAGCTGAAATTCTTGAAGTCAATCAACATCCGGATGCTGATCGTCTGGTTTTGTGCCAATTAAATGATGGCACAGGCGAACGAACAATTTTGACCGGAGCGCCGAACTTATTTCCATATATCGGAAAAGGCCGCCTGAATCCTTCTGTGAAAGTAGCTTATGTGCGTGAAGGCGCCATCTTGTATGATGGACATAAACCGGGGTTTGAACTTACAAAATTGAAAAAAACAAAAATCCGCGGTTTTGAGACAAATTCCATGGTCTGCTCCGAAAAAGAACTGGGGATTTCCGAAGAGCATGAAGGAATTATCATTTTTGAAGCGGATGCCCCGGTCGGAATTCCTTTAGCTGACTATATCGGAGATGCGGTTTTCGTGATTGACATTCTGCCAAATATGGCTCGAAACGCCTGTATCAAGGGTGTCGCCAGAGAAGTCGCCGCTCAATTGAATATTCCGATGAAAAAACCTCAGCGCCATGTGAAACCTGAGGGGAAATCCATCGAGGGCATGTGCAGAATCCAGATCAATGAACCTGAATTAAACAACCGGTTTATGGTTGGTTATGCGGAAGGGTTAAAATCGCAGCCCAGCCCGGCATGGGTTCAGCGCAGACTGCGGGCAGCGGGAATGCGGCCGATCAACAGTATTGTCGATGCAACCAATTACGTCATGCTGGAAACCGGGCAGCCGCTTCACGCTTTTGATTATGACACGTTATTAAAGCGCGCAGGGAATCAGCCTCCGACAATCATCACACGCCGGGCGTATCAGGGTGAGAAATTAGTCACCCTGGACAACATTGAGCGCGATTTGGATGAAAACATGATGCTGGTAACCGATCAGACTGGATCCTTGTCCATCGCCGGAATCATGGGTGGTTTGGAAAGCGAGATCGTGCCTGAAACTACAAACGTTTTACTGGAATCGGCTGTTTGGAATTTTATTAATATCCGAAAAACCGCCAGCAAGCTACGATTAAGTTCAGAGGCTGGATATCGCAACAGCCGTGGAGTTCATCCCGCCATTGCACAGGAAGCTTGTGAACAGTGTTTAGCCTTGATGGTGGAATGGAGCGGAGGACGCGTGGCTCCGGGATTCATCGATAATTATGCAAAAAAAGTAATCGATCCTGTGAATCGCATCACACTTCAGGACATTCGACGTGTGTTGGGAGTTGAAATTCCTCTGGAAAAAGCAGCAGAGCTGCTGCAACGGCTGGAATTTGAATGTACGCTGGAAAATGACGGAAACGTTCTGAAAGTGAAGACCCCTCCGCACCGCCTGGATATCGGTGAAGGCGTCATCGGCCGTGCCGACATTCTGGAAGAAATCGCTCGTCTGTTCGGTTACGATCACATTCCAACAACCCGTATGGAAGATGAACTCCCTCCAGCTTATGCCAATAAGATGATTTCTTTTGAAGAGAAACTCAAAGATGTGCTGGTCTCTCTGGGATTAAATGAAATAATTACCTATCGGCTGACATCACCGGAACGAGAAGAACGATTGCTAGGAAAACCTGCTCCCGCCTATGTGCGGCTAGCAAATCCGATTTCACCAGAGCGTTGTGTAATGCGGACGAATTTGAATGTCTGCATGATGGAGATCATTGAAAAGAACATCCGACTGAGCGATCATCTGGAATTTTTTGAAGTCGGTCCGGTTTTTCTGCCCAGAGAAGGACAACAGCTTCCTGATGAAGCATATCACCTCGCCATTGGAATTACCGGGAAACGCTATTCAGAAAGCTGGGATACCCATAATAAAATTTGTATGGATTATTTCGATCTGAAAGGCATCATTGAAGCCGTATTCGAAGGACTTCATGTCCCGAATATCAGTTATAGCCCATATGTCTGCGATTATCTCCATCCAGGCAAATGCGCAGCGATCTATTCAGGTGAAGAATTGTTGGGAGTGTTCGGTGAACTGCATCCTGCCGTCCGTCAAAAATATGACCTTCTTGCTGCCCCGATTCTCCTTCTGGATTTAGATCTTGGCAAAGTAGAGCCGCTGGCAGAACGAATCTACAAAGTCCAGTCCATCTCGCCTTTCCCCTCCATCCTTGAGGACATTGCAGTCGTTGTGGATGAGACTGTCACAGCGGATGAAGTGCTGGCTGTCATCAAACAGGCTGGCGGGAAAACCTTGAAAAGCGCTGAATTGTTCGATATCTTCCGCAGCGCGCAATTAGGTTCGGGCAAGAAAAGCCTGGCATATAATCTCGTCTACCAATCCTCTGAAAAGACATTGACCGATAAAGATGCCTCTGCCATCCGAAGCAAGATCATCAAACGACTGGAACAAGTCCTGAACGCAAAATTAAGAAGCTGAAAAGCTGAATTAAATGAATCGAAAAAATCCTCTGGTAATGATTTGCCAGAGGATTTTTTTGTGGAAATGCATCAACTGCCGAAGCATAATTCCAAATATGGAAATAATGTCTATATTTCGTATCGCCGCTGACGAGCAAAAATAATCATCCAGCAGTAAAATTTATATACTATGGACACCATCACCCGAAAAACTATGCTCTACAAAACACAGGTTCCGGGTCTGGATTACGCAATGAATCCGGTTCAAGGCTGCTCGCATGGCTGCCGATATCCTTGTTATGCCTATTTGATGGCGATGCGATTTGGAAAAGTCCATTCCTACGCTGAATGGATCAGCCCCGTCATAGTGGAAAACACGCTGGACCTCATTAAAAAAGAATTAAAAAAATGGCAAAGCAAAATCCACTGTGTCCATTTTTGTTTTTCAACCGATCCATTTATGTATCATCAACCTGAAATTCAGGCACTGACTCTGGAATCAATTCGGCTCATTAATGCCGCCGGAATTCCCTGCAGCATTTTAACCAAAGGGATCCATCCATCGGATCTGAAAAATTTGGATCAGCGCAATCGCTATGGAATATCGCTGGTTTCATTGGACGAAGATTTTCGCAAACGTTGGGAGCCCGGCGCAGCGCCGTATGCGGATAGAATTCGAGCGCTCAAAGAGCTCCATCAGCATGGAGCCATGACCTGGGTACACATGGAACCATATCCGACACCGAATCTGATTGCGCAGGATATCGATGGAATATTAAACACGATCGATTTCGTTGATCATATCGATTTCAGCGGGCTAAATTACAATCCTGTCATCCAGAAATATCCTGATCCATCCGGATTTTACAGCAGTATGAAATCGCATGTTATTCATTTCTGCAAAGAACACCATATCCAATTTCAATAATTCCGCGCCAGTTGAATACGAGTACAGCAAGTAGAGACCAATCCTCCATCGAACAGTATTGGCACAGATATTGCACGAAAAACCATAGGATTATTTTTTTGGGTGGATTCAGAAGATCAAAAAAGGCAAAAAAACATGAAAAGAACATTCCGATTCGTAATCTGGTTAGTTTTAATTCTGACAGCGATCTTATTGTCCGTTTATCCGGCAGCAGCCAGTGCCAGTGATGTCCAGCTTGCCAAACCGGTAATGCGAGAGAACTATATCCCTTATGGCGAATATCTGAAATGCGGAGAAACGGCTGAAGCTTTTGTGATTCTTTATAATCCGACCGATGAGTCTTATCCAATCACCCTTCCATCTTCTGTTCGACTATCCGGCGGAGAAAGTCATCCTTTCACAAATTATTCGGCAGACCAGTTAACCGATACATCGGAATACTTTCGTAACAAATGGAAAAAAAGTGTGCCGTTTACCAATCCTTTCATCCTTCCGCCAAGATCGACCTGGCTTTTATCCGGGACAATCAGCAACATGGATCGATATAACATCCAGTGGACGGTTGATATCTTTATGACGATAAAAATCGGTGATTTGACTAAAAATCTGCAAGGAATGCTGTGGCAGCGCGGAAATGGCTGCGGCGCAGATGCCATCGTTCACAGCACTATCACAGAAGCTTATTATGACGATGATGGAAATAACGGGTCCGTCACGATGAGATTAGTCAATAAAATGCCGGATGTTGCATATATCACAATGTCCGACAAAATTCAATTTGCTGCTGTCAACGCTACAGGTACTGCATCGAATGTGACCTGGAATCAGACTCATATCAATCTCGCACCAGAAGCGGCACAGGTTGTCAGGGCTTCTTTTTCACTTGAAAAAGGTGTTGCAGCTTCCAATGAAAGTTTATCCATCAAGACAATTTTAGACTACCCAACCAGCTTGTTCTTCGGACATCTGGAAACTGACGGCACTGCTTTAAAAAGAGGAGATCTCAGCGGTGTTATCAACGCCAATTACCAGAGTGACGGGAGTTCCGGAAATGTGGAAGCGGTATTTTCCAATAAATCAGCAAATGCATTTACCCTTACACTTCCGGAAACCGGCGTCGTTTCGATTCCCGAAGCTGAAATCCTGCCAAAATCGGGAGGAATGAATGTTCAAATAACATGGAGAGATGGTTCCACCTTGACTGTTCCTGCCAATGGATCAACCACTGTTTCCGGTACCTTTACATTTTCAGACCCCGTAATTACCGGCACAAATAAATATCTGTGGTTAGCGTTGGACATTCGTGCAACTGATGCCTCAGGCGCCAATTCTTCCATACACGCAGCCGGTGTAGCTGAAAGGAATCCTGATCCCAATCCGACGATCACTCCGGTCAGCTTTTGCCGTGATTATGCACTGACCTCGGCGAACACGTCCAGCACAACCATTACGTTTCAATATACAATACAAAATAACGCCCACATCAATATGATGGCGCAATTAGCGAAATCCATGGCGGTTCAAGGCGTCAAGAACCATGCTGCCATCCAATACAAAGCCTGTTCCAGCGGTTCCGCCAATTGTATTAATCGGATCGATGAAAACTATTATCTGACCTTGAATCCTTTGGAAATTGTTACCGTCACTGGTTCGATTTCAGTCCCGGGATCGATAACCGTGGACAATAAATGGATTTGGACTTCGATGATTTATTACTCTGAGGAATCCGAAGTAGAAGCATTTTCGTTGGGATATGCGACGAATTCCTGTCAAACGCCAATCGTAACCCCGACTCCAGGGGGTGATGATCCGAATCCGACAATATCCGCAATCAGTTTTTGCCGTTCGTATCAAAATGCAGCCGAGTCAGCATCCAGTACAGAAATCGTATTCCAATACGCAATTAAGAATAATTCCAAGTATGAGATGGCTGCACAACTGGCATCCACGATGGCTATTCAGGGAATCAGCACCTATCCGGTTGTCAGTTATACCGCATGCCTCAGCGATGAGACTGACTGCATCAAACGCATTGACCGCAGAAACAATATCACACTAAACGGTTATGAAACGATCCTGGTCAAAGGGAAAGTGACCGCACCCATTGCTTTGACAACGCCTCATCAATGGATTTGGACATCCATGCTGTATTTTCCAAGCGGATCGGAAAAGAAAGCAGTTGCCTTAGGCTATGCAAGAAATACGTGCGATTCGGGCGGCGGAGGTACAGATCAGCCAGATTCGTCCGTATCTGCGCTCAGTTTTTGCAGAGATTATCAAGTTGCAGCAGATGGAGACACAAAAACAGACGTCACCTTTCAATATACTATTCAAAATAATGCGCAAACAGAAATGCGCACTCAGTTAGCCACGACGATGGCGATTCAAGGGAATAAGGGCTATCCGCTGATTACATATACCTCTTGCGTCAGCGGTGAAAACAGTTGCATGGATAGAATTGATGACAGACACTACATCACTTTGAACGCTACAGAAAAAATTACGCTTTCCGGAACTGTTATCGTCCCAATTGCAATGAAGAAATCCGACCAATGGATCTGGACTTCAATGGTATATTTTCCTGAGGGCGCCGGTACGAAAGCATTCTCGTTAGGTTATGCGAAAAGCGGGTGTGCTGGCATTTCCCAATGAAAATTTCAAAAACGAGTAAAGCCATGATTAAATCTGAAAAAACGTTGTTCGGTAGAGCATGAAAGAACAAAATAATGTCCCGGATTATTCCATTTTACGGGAAAAAGCCGGCTGTATATATGATCGTCTGGTTCAACATTTTGGTATCCCAGAATGGCCTGAATTGGCTCCGCTGGATGAATTGATTAACACGATACTTTCGCAAAATACGAATGATCGGAATCGTGATGTCGCATATGGAAATCTGCGGGATCGATTTTCATCCTGGGACGAAGTACGGGAAGCTCCGATAGCAGAAGTGATCGATTGTATTCGATCGGCTGGATTGGCAAATCAGAAGGGTCCCAGAATTCAAGCGGTTCTGAACCGGATTTATGCTGAAAATGGAAGTCTCTCATTGGATTTTCTGAGGACGTGGGAACCGGCAAAAATTCGAGAATGGCTAACAAGTCTGCATGGTGTAGGCATGAAAACCGCATCCATTGTCATGCTCTTTTCACTCGGAATTCCGGCATTTCCGGTAGATACGCATATTTTCCGCGTAACCGGCAGATTGGGTTTGCGCCCTTCCGATCTGAAGATGACAGCAGATCAGGCGCATGATCATCTTGCTTTGCTTTTCTCTCCTGAAAATTACCGCACAGCCCATATCAATCTCATCCTTCTGGGAAGAAGAATTTGCGCTGCACGAAATCCAAATTGCAGCGAATGTTTTCTAAATGATGTATGTGACTACTTTTTTTCAAATAAACATGAATAGAGAAGCCAGTAATTCGGACAGCAGATGAAAGAAATTACACATCCCATAATGAAAATTGAATTCTATTTTCATAGGAATTGCTATAAGGAACCTGTCATTGCGAGCCCCGAAGAGGGGCGTGGCAATCTCCCCGCCAAATGTAGGGCAGAGCGCCATCCGGAAAGAGATTGCTTCGTCGGGCTGACGCCCTCCTCGCAATGACAGATCAATCAATATTTCGGACAGCAGATGAAAGAAATTACACATCCGATAATGAAAATTGAATTCTATTTGCATAGGAATTGCTGCAGAGAAGGAGACAGCCATTGACAATTCCACTCTTTTTGATCCTTGTTTGCGCATTAATCGTGATTGGTTTAAATAATCTCCGACCACTTACCTTAAAAAAATGGACCATTTCGCCATCAATCGAAACAGGGATGACACTTTTAATCTGCATCGTTTTTGTCGGATTTGTTTTTTTCTTGCTCTATTTTTTGATTTTTGGTTTAATCTCCTGGATTCCTGCAAAAACTGCAGAAAAAATCTGGCTGATTGCCACAATTCTCATGCTGCTTTCCGGAATGATCGGTGTTCTCTTGTTGCGCGAAAAACGGAAAGGTAACTTGTCCATGATCTGTTTTCTGACAGGATACCTCTCTTTATTCTTTTTTATTATGGGAAATTACATTTCGGAAGTTTAATCAACAAGAGCATCAGTAATTCGAAATATAAGAACAACAATTTATCTTGATTGATTCGAAAAGCTAATCCATATTTTGAATTACTGGCATGGATCAGCAAGGGTATTTCCAGTGTATAATCGAAACTTGATAAAGAGTTACTCAATAAAAACGATTGTCTGTTTTCATTCTTTGTACCTTGGCATATGTTCTTGATTGAGTTACTCTGATTTTAAAATTTTAATATTTTTTCATGCCTTTAGAAGGCATGCCTGATCGTCAGGAGGAAATCATGCAGCCAAGAGCTATCGCTGAAAACATTTACTGGGTAGGTTTAAATGACCGTCAGACAGAACTTTTTGAAGGTCTTTGGCCCATCAAACAATCCGGTGTGTCATTAAACAGTTACCTGATATTGGACAAAAAAAATGCTTTAATCGACCTTTCCAGTGATCTGATGAGTGAACGATATATTCATATGCTTGAACAGTTGATCGATCTGGCAAAAATCGATTACATCGTTCTTAATCATCTTGAACCGGATCACACAGGCGCTCTTCTGGAAATCAACCGTATGGCTCCTAACGCAATTTTTCTGGGGACAGCCAAAGCGCGTGACATTGTAGCTAATTTCTATGATCTGAAGGAAAAATTCAGAATAGTCGCTGACGGGGAAGAAATCAGTCTTGGCAGCCGGACGCTGAAATTTGCTGCAATTCCATTTGTTCATTGGCCTGAAACAATGGTTACCTACGCAATGGAAGATCAAATCTTGTTTTCCTGCGATGCATTTGGCGGCTATGGATCGCTGCCGGGAGTCATTTTCGACGATCAGTGTCCCGATATGCCATATATGGAAAAGGAAGCTCTGCGGTATTACGCAAATATTGTCGCGGCGCATAGTTCCCATACAAAAAAAGCAATCGAAAAGTTAGCCAATGTTCCGATTAAAATGATCGCTCCTTCGCATGGCTTGATCTGGCGAAAAGAACCGGGGAGGATTCTCAGTTTATATAACAAATGGGCAGATTATGCCAATGGGAATCGCGAAAAAGCCGTCACGCTGGCTTTTGGATCTATGTACGGCAATACACGCCAATATGCAGAAGTCGTGATGCAGGCTGTTGCGGAACAGGGATTATCGGTCGAAGTATTTGATATCAATACGGTTCATGTCAGCTACATTCTGCCTTCGATGTGGAAGAATCAGGGCATCATTCTTTGCGCTCCAACGTATGAGGGATCATTATTCCCGATCATGTCAAATGTAATGAATATGGCAAAAATCAAAAAAATAACGAATCGGACCACAGCTTATTTTGGCAGTTATGCCTGGGGCAGTATGGCAAAAAAGCAATTTGAAACGTATTGTGCCGAACAAAATTGGACTGTGATCGAGAATCTGCAGTTCTTCGGAAAGCCAAAGGAACCGGAATTTTCAGTAATTCCGGATTTTGCAAAAAGATTTGCCGAAGCAGTCCGAAACGCTGCATAGGATCCCATCAAATGTCAGCGGTTTTTATTCGCAAAAAAGAAGACTTTATTTGTGAAAATTGCGGGAAAAGTGTAAAGGGCAACGGGTACACCAACCATTGCCCTTTTTGTCTGTACAGTAAACATGTGGATATTCATCCCGGGGATCGTTCGGCGGATTGCGGCGGATTAATGAAACCCATCCGCATTGAAATCCATAAAGGAGAGAAGATCATTTATCATCAATGTCTGAAATGCGGATATGTCAAAGCAAACAAATCAGCTCCGGATGATGATTTTGATCGAATTATTGAAATTATGTCAACAGGCAGATAGAGAAACGAAATAACAATATATATTTCTTTTTCTAACTTAAAAGCTAGTTGATATTTTGAATTGCCGATAGAAAATGGATTTCGTGGTTAAAAGACGATTGAATTAAGACAGGCAATTTTTTTATTACAACATCCGCTTCATCAAATCCTGCATGAATTTTTCATGGTCAACGGCAAAATTTCCGGTTACTGTTTGATCCGGTCTTACGCTGCCGATCACAACAGAACCGAGACTGATGCGTGCACGGTCTCCAACGCTCACTTCACTGGAAATTGTTGCATTCGGACCTACCCATACGTCATCTCCAAGAATTGCGGACCCTGCAATACAGGCTGAAGCTGCGACCAGATTTCGTTTCCCCATATGAACGCCATGCGCAATATGGACAAGGCTTTCAATTTTGCATTCATCACCGATGATCGTTGCATGCCACGGGAATAATGATTTTGAGACATTGCAATTATATTGAATCTCGACATCTCTTCCGATGATCAATTTCCCGCAATGAGTCACGGGTAAAATTCCTTCCTTGCCGTTGCGAATAAATTCCAGTCCGTCGCCGCCTAAAATGGATCCGGATCGGATAATACAATGATCGCCAATTGTTGTATTCTCTTTAATGCTGACAAATGATTCGATAATTACTCCGTCACCGATAACGACATTCTTTTCCGCTATCTCACAAAGCGAACTGATGGAACACCCTTTGCCAATTCGGGTAGGAAACGAACTCCGCAGATAAGCGTCCCATTTTCCTTCTGCTGCCAACCGGTTATGCAAAGAGAAAAATGCAATCCGTAAATCCGGCACAGCACAGATTCCCCGATTTGCACTTTTAACTTCTTCTGTGTCCAGCAATTCGGTTGATATAAGGATACAGGAGACATCCGGATTTCGGAGAGCCCGTTTCAGATATTTTATATTCCCGGCAAAAGTCAGTATGGGGAAACCTGGTTCTGCATCACATAGTCCCAAAGCCTGAAATTCCCCATCTCGAACCAAAGTCCAGTGATCTTGAAGAATATGCAAAAGTCTCATAGTTGTTCAACCTGTCCAAACCTGTATCCATGCTCTTTTGCGCAACGTATGACACGTTTGAGAAAAGCTCTGGCGCCATTTTCAGGATCAGAATTCACAAATGCTTTTAATGCATGATCATCCTGACTGAATGCACGGGCATCATTATAGCGCTCGATTTTTTCCGTATTTAAGAATAAATGAATTGGATGAAAATTAAAAACCTTGATTCCGCAAATGGACGACAAGACATGCTCTTCCGGTGTCCGTTGATTTTTTTCAAAACAAAAAGCATCGTCCTCATAAAAATAGGGGATTCTCTGAATGCCGCTGAAATGTTCAAATGGCGTCATCGGAATTCCGGAGCTGAAGGGAATAAAAAGATTCAAATCCGAACGGATTCCAAGCGCAAAAAATGCCAGCAAAATCGATGTCGAATCGATAAGTCCATGCGATCGTGCGCAGATCGCTTCAGGGACAATCGCTTTAATCTCCTCAATCACTGCCCGATAATCCTTACCGGATGTGCCATTCAGCAGTGGATTGAAATTCGGATGAATACCCAGGGAGATCAATGGGTCTTTTCGCATTCTGTTTAACAATTCTGTTTGATGCGTGACAAAGATGGTAACCGGTATCTCCAGTTCATCAATGAGATCCAACGTATCCGTGAGGACCGCATCACAAGCCCAATCAATATCCATCGTTATGAATACTTTTCTTGTAAAAGCATCAATCACGGAAGCTCCACAAAAGTTTCATCTAATCCGCGCATGATATAACCTTCTTTATAAGGAAAATGCGGTTCGATTGTCTCATGCAGTAAATATTTCCGAATCATAATATCCGGTTCATTATATCCAACCATTGCGCGGAAAGAGGATGTACCGGAATATCGCGGATTAATCTCAAAGACAAAACATTTTCCGTCAACAAAGCGAAGCTGAATATTCACTGCACTCCGACTGCCAATTTTTTGTGCGATCACCTCACATTGGCTGGTTACTTCCGGAAAGCGTCCAATCTGCCCTTGTGAGATTCCATTGCTGATTACCAGTAATTCATCGGAATAGCGGCTGCGGATCTTTAATCGGTTGCTTAATGCCGACAATATATTTTTCTTGACCGCAATGGAATTGATCAAAACACCTTCCATATCCGATAAAACGCCAACCGTATACTCACAATCTGCATTACCAACATACTCCTGAATAATAAAGCGTGGATAGATATTCAACATCCAGTTTCCAAACAGCTCTAATTCTTTCTGATCCTGCGCAATAAATGTGTTGGCAGATCCTCCACCGCCAATCGACGGTTTCAGCACCACAGGAAACGTCGTTATTTCCCGTAAATCTTCCTGTTTCGTAACTGTTTTCGTTTTTGGGAATGAAAACCCGTTAGATTGCAGAAAATCCATGGTTTTTGATTTATCCATGCAGATATCGATCACCGATTTTGGGTTCATCGGTAAAAAAATGCCTTCGTTTCGTATCTGATCCTGCACATCACTGACTCGTTTTAGTTCCGGCTCAGAACCTGTGAAAAGAACATCTGCCTTTGCTTTTTTACAGACTTCGACCAACGATTCAACATAATTAGGATCACTGGCAGGCGGAAGCACATATTTATCATGAACGAATGAAAATCCTCGTGAAACCGGAGTAATATCTGCTCCAATCAAATAATAAGGATTCTGGGAGAGCTTTAATGCTTTAATAAGCTGTTCCCCGTTTCCACCTCCTCCGATTCCAGTGATCATAACGCGTATTTGATCCATTTTTTATTCCCTTCTAAGGCAATCCAGGACGACCGGATGAATCTTCCCCGGCGCCTGCAGGATCGGCAGCGGATTAACCGTCAACCGAATAATTTCTGCCTGTCGTGTTATTGTATCAAGAACTGCATAGGACGGTCTGCTGCCATGATCACGCGGCAATCCGATGGATCCGACATTGACAACCGTTGTATGAAAATTTTTCCGAATCCAGGGACGATGGGTTTGTCCGATAAATAGAAAATCAATATCTGGCTGGTCAAATCCTGCCATTGCAGAATCTTCATATCCATACCCTTCCAACGGAGAATCCGGTGTTCCATGGACAAAGAAAAGATTGATATTGTCAAATTTTTCTTCAATTTTATCAGGCCACGACTGAATAAAATCCAGATTTTTCTTCCTTATATGCTGGCAAGTATCTTCGATCTGATACACTTCATCTTTATTCGCTGCGATCGGCATTGCACCTGTCAGCATTGCATCATGGTTTCCGCGGATACAACGAATATCATTCTCTTGCAGCCAATCCAACACCCAAACTCCATCTGGAAAATATCCAACGGCATCACCAAGAAATATACATCGATCAAATTCGCTATTTTTCCATGTCTGCAAGACTGCTTGGAAATAATGGCGATTTCCGTGAATATCAGAAAAAACGCACAACTTCATGATTTTTGATATTTATTCTGGTACCAGTCCAAAGTCCGCCGCAATCCTGTTTTAAAATCAATCTCCGGTTCAAAGCCAAGAATACCTTTGGCAAGATTGGCGCTGGCACACAGGCGCTGAACATCTGCTGGACGACCAGGACGATATTCAATTTCACCTTTGTACCCGAAGAAATCACTGATGGCTTCAATCACAGCCTTCATGGAGATTTCCTTGCCGGAACCCAGATTAATCGTCTTTCCACGAGTTTCTTCATTTTCGTATGCCATCACAAATGCGCGGGCAGTATCGTCAACATAAATAAAATCACGGGTCTGTTCCCCTGTTCCTTCCAAGATTGGTGGCAGCCCATTCAGAATGCGCCGGGCATTTAACGGAATAATCGCTGCCAAAGCCAAATCATTTTGACGAGGTCCGTAATTGTTAAATGGACGAATGATCGATACATCCAATTTCAGAACGTTATAAAAAGAGGTGATCAACATGTCTGCAGACGCTTTACCGGCAGCATACGG
>Ga0116193_1000937_pt1 | contig 25845 bp, 20 predicted proteins | sample AD_UKC115_MetaG_FD_89892 | JGI IMG/M metagenome (GOLD analysis project Ga0116193, IMG submission 89892) | Active sludge microbial communities of municipal wastewater-treating anaerobic digesters from Hong Kong - AD_UKC115_MetaG | ecosystem: Engineered > Bioreactor > Anaerobic > Digestate... | reverse complement strand
TCGCTAATCTTGTCAAGAAGGTAATGATCTTGCACTACGGAATAAGCCGTCGCTGCCAATTCACGCAGCGCTTCTTCGTCCGGTTGATTGGCGGAATCGATGAACAGAGGGATGCAAGGAGGCAGGGTCTCTAGCAACGACTGTAACGTGATATCGCAATCCAAATCCTGCCAGCGGCGGAACTGGTCATAAATTTGCCAGGTTCCGCGCAATTTGCCCTCAATGGAATAACCGGCAATATGAGGCGTGCCATAATAAACCAAGTCGTATAACCCGGCATCGATGTTAGGCTCATTTTCCCATACATCCAGAATGGCATAAAGTTCAATGTTATCCTGCAAGAAGGATTTCAATTCCAGATTGTCCACCACGGCGCCGCGGCTGGTGTTGATGAGCATGCTTTCTTCTTTGAGAAGATTCAGCCGCCGGTCATTGATCAAGTGGTAGGTGGCATCTGGGCCATCTAAAGTAAGTGGCGTATGAAGTGTGATGATATCACAATCCAAGGCCTTGCGCAGGTGAACGTATTTCGAGTCGCCAGTGGCGCGCGCCAGCGGCGGATCATTTTGCTGCACCAGCATACCCATGGCTTCGCCACGGCGAACAACTCGGCTGCCGACATTGCCGCAGCCAATCACGCCAAGCGTTAATTCATCCAGAGGAAACTCGTCATCACTGGATACTTCGAGAATTGCGGCGGTGACGTAATCGGCCACGGAATCGGCATTGCAGCCTTTCGCGCTGCACCAATGAATGCCACAGGATTCGAGATAGGTGATGTCGAGATGATCCGTGCCAATGGTGGCCGTGCCGACAAATTTCACTGGTGTGCCCTGCAGCAGCGCCTCGTTTACTTTTGTAACGGAGCGCACCAGCAGCACGTCCACATCGCGCAAATCTTCGCGCGTGATCAAGCGACCGGGTAGCATGACAATCTCGTGCTCGCGCCCGAATGTCTCCTGCACCATAGGCATATTTTCATCAGCCAAAATCTTCATGCGCGATAACCTTGAGGAATATAAGCAGACAGCTTTTGCTCGGCCCATTCGCGGCGCAACCTTGCAAAGCGCTGCAATCCGCCAATGAGCGGAATGCTTGGCCAGTCGCTGCCAATGAGCGGCTGTGCATAGCGGATGAATTCATCCGTCACATCAATGCGAGTCGGCGCAATCCACGACTGCGGGAAGGCGCGTTCGGAGTTGGCCACCTGCTCCAGCGGAACCTTGTCATAGCGAACTGAATAAATGGGGCCTGGATCGCGCAAAATGGTCGCCATCCATCCGCTGCCATGTTCAAGCGCAATCTGCGCGGCTTTAAGCCCCGCCTGATATGCTTCATTCAGATCGATTGTGGAAGCAAAGATGATATTGGAGCGCTGATCCGTGCCGGGAATTTGATAGCGCGTCTTGCCGGGTACAGGGAATTTCAGCGAGTTGAGATAATTGGCCACCACTTGAGCCACGCCCGATTTCGAGGCGCCGAATTCTGTATGGCCGAAGGCATCTTTGGCTTCGCCAATCGTGCCGACATCAAATCCCTCGCTCACGACCACAATGCAGCGGCCGTGTTGTTCGAGGGATTGCAGCACGTTTTCACCCAACTGCTGCAGCGTCAGGCCCGATTCAGCCATGTAAATTTGCAGCGGCAGTTCGCGCTTGGGATCGGCCAGGCGCGCGGCGGCGGGAATGAAGCCGATTTTGCGCCCCATGGCCTGGATAACCAGCACGGGGTCGGCCGGTGAGGAGCCGCGATTTTCCTCCTCGGCTTGGAGCACCAACTGGGCAATATAGCGCGCGGTGCTGCCGTAGCCGGGCGTATGGTCGATCAGTTTGAATTCCGAATCGCCGACATCATTGTCGATGGTTTTCGGCGCGCCAATGGCGACCAGATCCAGCCCTCGCTGTTGCGCAAGCTGAGCAATTTTATTTGCCGTGTCCATCGAGTCATTGCCGCCGGTATAAAAGAAGTAGCCGATGTCATGGGCCCTGAACACTTCGATCACGCGATCGAAATCTTCGTTGAATTGCGAGCGCAGTTTATAGCGGCATGTGCCAATGGCGCCGGCGGCGGGAGTGCAGGACAGAAGTTTGATCTCATCCTCATCCTGCGCGCTGAGATCGATCAATTGCTCTTTCAATACCCCTTCAATGCCGTGCCAGGCGCCATAGATGCGCCCAAATGTGTTGGGATAAGATTGGCAGCCTTCAATAATTCCTCGAAGGGTGCTGTTGATGACGGGAGAGGGTCCGCCGCTTTGGGCCACAATGACATTGCTGGGCATGATGAAAAATTCCTCAATCGCTGAATTGGGACTTCAATCCCCACAGGCCAAGGGCTGGATTTGAGACGAAGAAGATGTGTTCTCCGTCGGGCATTTCATTAAAGCCATCGCTCAGGCGCATAGGGTTATATTTTTGCGCAATGTTTTCATAAGGAGCATAGGCATAGCCAATGCCCTCGACTTCTGAGCGGGAGAGATGATTTGTGCAATACGTCACGCGAAAGCGGCCCTCGCTGGAGCCATGAATCAAGTGGGCCGCCGCCGAAAGGCTGGCGCGCAAATCTTCATTGCGCTCAACCAGGTGGAGCGTGTGCTGTGTGCCATGATAGCCGTATAGGCGGATGAGCCGGTCAATTTCGCGATCTTCGCCGCAATGCGCCACACCGGGCGCAAGAATGATGAGTTCGCCATCATCGGCCATCGCCATGCGTGTGCGATAAATCGCCTTGTTGCCCAGCCAAGTGGATTTGAATTCCGTGGGATCGAGATAAACGACAGCCTTTTTCAGTGGTTGATCCAGCAGATCGAGATTTACCTGCTGACACAACTCCGCGCCACGCAGGAAGCATTCGTAATCTTCGCCTGCAAACAGTCCGCGCGTGACAAGATTTCCGTTTTCATCCTTGGCGCGAACATTCAGAAGATAGGTGAGTGGCAGATCGCGCAGGAAATGATCCTGCATATAATTGAACACATCGCGCACGGGCGATTGAGCACGCCCCATCGTGCGCTCCATGCCATAGACGGCGCCCAGAAAATGTGTCTTGTGGATCGTCTCGCCACCGCCCACGCCGACAAAGATGTTCTTGTTATGATTGGCAATGCCGATGACTTCGTGCGGAACCAATTGGCCGATGGAAATGATGCGATCCCATTGGCCGTCGAGCAGATGTCGATTGACCTCGCAGGTGATCGGATAAGCAACGCGTCCTTCTGAAATCTGTTCTACGTAATCGCATGGAACGATGCCGATTTGCGCCAAGCCATTGCGCCAGTCATGGACGCGAAAAACTTCGGGTGAAATGCCCGGAAACATGGTGGCGATTTCGCTGGCGGTCATGGGCACGTGCGTGCCCAAAGCGGGCATGATCTCGACTGTAGCGCCAAGGGTTTGCAGCTTTTGATACAGAAGAACGGTCAGTTCACCCGCGCCGGAATGATAGCGCGTAAAATCCGGCGGCAATAGCAGCACGCGGCGCAATGGCTGCAATGATTCCAGCATCGAATCGAGCAAAGCGCTTGCCCGCACGGAATCGATGACCGATGCAGGCGAACCCTGAAGAAAATGGCTCATGGCCTTAATCCGCCTGCTGCCAGGGTGGCGTGGAGGGAAGCACGCGCTCAAATTGATGCAGCAGACTTGCTTCATACGCGCCGGCAAAGGTCTCATTTATGAAGCGATCCAGGCCTTCCTTGAACAGGCGTTCCCAGGAAGCATCTTCCTCACCGGGGAGAATGGGGAAGAACAGAGCGCCAGCTGTTTGTGCCGCCTGCAAATCTCCCAACGCATCGCCAATCATCAGCACGTGATTATTTGGGTATTTGCCGCCCGCCGCCGCTTTCAGGTGCTCGGCCTTGGTGCCATATTCCTGTCCGGCAATCAAGCGCACGCGATGGTCGATTTCATTCTCCTGCCACTCGCGAACCAGTGCGGGCGTTGGCGTTTGCGATACAACAATCATGTCCGCCTTGTTCTGTGCCTCATCGAGGAATTCGCGTACCCAGGCAAAGGGTCCCAAGCCGCTGACCATATCCTCGACTGCATGATCCACGGATTCGCTCCATTGCAGGACCAGCGCGAGGAAAGGATCGTTTGCGCCTTGCACTTTCGCCCGCAATGCCGGAAGTCCAAGTTTCGTCTCCTCCTGCACCCATTTCTGCAGCGGAGTTGTGTCGGGAAGGTGAACGCCTCGTTTTTGGACTTCTGGGCGATCAGCAGTCAGCCCGAGCGTTTGCAGCAGCGCCGGATAGCGGTTGGCCCCGCGCCATTTTGAATAGAGATTCACGAATTCGGCGGATTGGCGGACATACTTGGAAACGGCTTGCAGTTTGAAGATTTTGATAATTTGCGGGATGAAGCATTCTTTCTGCTTGATCTCCATCGTATCGAACACGCAACCGTCGGAATCGATGCCGATGAAGAAATCGTGCTGAGGTTCAAGTTGTTTTAATTGATCAATGGAATAGGCGGACATTTTTTTCAATCTCTCCCTGTAATTCGCCCTTTGACTAAGAAAAACGCAGCTGCCTTGGGGTGGTCAAGCTGGAAAGAACAATTTCGACGCCACTGCGTCTTCGCTTGCATGCTTCTCGCGCGAGGTGTATTTCCTAGACATCGAGCTCAGATGTTTCTACACCGGGCGATTTGAAATCATTTAACCTCAGGAGAAGCGTGCATGGCCAGCAAAAGACCACCGAACATTTTCGTATTTATGAGCGACCAGGAACAGGGCAGGGTCGTGGACAAGGGGCATCCGTGCATTACGCCGGTGGCCGACCAACTGGCCCGTGAGGGCATTCGCTTCACGCGCGCCTACACGCCAACCGCGCACAGCTGCCCTTCGCGCGGAACGTACTTTACCGGCCTGTATCCCAGCCATCATGGCATCTGGAACAACATCCTGACGCACACCAACATTGACGGGCGCATCTGGCCGAATTGCCGCATGTTCAGCGAAAACATGCGCGAAGCGGGATGGAACTTGGGCATCACGGGCAAATGGCATTGCTCGCGCACGGAAAATCCGGAGGATCGCGGCTGGGAAGAGGTGCTGCCCACGGCCACCGCGCGCCATGCGCAGAGCACGGAGCAGTTCTGGGCGGGCATGGAAAAACGCATGGCCACGTACGTGGAGGATACCTCTCCCCGCAAGCGCGGCGAAATTATCCAGCCCGGCTATGCCCGGCGCTTGATGTATGGCATCAATCCGCGTCAATTCGAGGAAACACACGATTATCAGGTGGTGACGAAAGCGATTGAGGCGATGGAGCGCTATGCCAAGGAAGGAAAGCCTTTCTTCATCCATTGCGGTCCGACGGCACCTCACGATACCTACATGATTCCCGAGAAATACGCGGCGATGTACGATCCGAAGCAGGTGCAATTGCCGCCGAATTTCTATGACACTCTGGAAGACAAGCCGCGCATTTACCAGCGCCAATACAAGCAGGCTTGGGCGCAGTTTTCCGAAGATGAATTCAAGGAAGCCATCGCTCATTATTGGGGCTATTGCACGATGGTCGATGATTACCGCCGTTTGGTTGTCGAAGCCATCGATGCGCTTGGCCTTCGCGATAACACGCTGCTGATGGTCACCTCTGATCATGGCGATTACATGGCCGCGCACAAGCTGTTCTGCAAAGGCGTTCCCTGCTTCGACGAGGCCTATCGCATTCCGCTGATCGTGCGCTGGCCTGAGGGGATTGAGAATCCCGGGCGCGAAGTTGATGAATTCGTCACCCTCAGCGATTATGCACCCACCTTCCTCGAAGTCGCCGGCCTGGAACAGAATCCCACCAGCGGCGCCTCCATGGTTCCTTTCTTCAAATCAAGCCAGGTCGAGGGCTGGACGCAGGAATTTCATGCGCAGATGGGCGGTGTGGAGCTCTGGTACACCCAGCGCTTTGTGCAGACCAAGAAATTCAAGTATGTCTTCAACGGCTTTGATTTTGATGAAATGTATGATCTGGAGAAGGATCCTCACGAGATCAAGAACGTGGCCGATGATCCGAATTACCAGGAGATCAAGAAGGAACTGGTGCGGAGACTGTGGCGCTTCTCGCACAAGGAACGCGACGTCATTGGCAATGCGTATTTCACAGTGGCCTTGGCGCCGTGGGGACCGGCGGTTGCTTTTGACAATGACCAGGACTAAATGGGCGGCAGTTCGATGCAGCCCCTGATTTTTCAACATGAAAGGCACGACAATGTTTTTTCTGGTGCGGCTGACATGGGAAGCTGACAAGGGCAATGAAGTTTCCGATGACCTGAAGAAGATGATGGTGCAGGCATTTTATCGCCAGATTGGCAATCCATGGCCGAAGTTATTTTATCTGTGGAAAGAAAAGGACAATAACGCGGCCACGTCATTGTGGGAATCCTCGACGTTTGATGCCTTGGAGGAGTTGTTTAAGGACAACCCGCTGTACCAGGCCAGTTACCAGCGTGTGTTCCAGCTCTTCCCGCCGTATGTGGATGGTTACAGCATGATGCAGGTTAAGTAAGCCAAGAACGAGCAGCAGGAGAAATAAAAAGCGCCTGAGGAAATCCCCTCAGGCGCTTTGCTTGTACATCATGCATGACGCAGGCCCACCCTACTTAAAAAACTATTGACGTCCCAACGCGATTGTATTACTGTCCTAATACAATAATTGAGAGAGGGTCGCCACGATGCGACTTCACATCAGTTCCTCCAATGGAGTGCCGATTTACTTGCAGATCCTGAACCAGATCAAATACCAGGTTGCCTCGGGGCGACTCGCGCCGGGCGAGCAGATGCCCACGGTGCGCAAACTGGCCGAGGACTTGACTGTCAACCCCAATACGGTGGCGCGCGCCTATCGCGAACTCGTGCAGGCTGGCGTGCTCAGCGCCCGGCAAGGCGCGGGAGTGTTCGTGACCAATGGCGGCTCGCCACTGGCGCGGCGCGAACAACTACGAATCCTCAACGAACGCATGGATGCGCTGCTGGCCGAAGCGCAGCAGATGAATTTTGATTTCGATCAGTTGCTTGAGTTGATGCGCCAGCGCAGCGAACGCATGCGTTCGCTTGAATCCTAAGCAGGAGGCCTGCAAAATGGCAGCGGAACACATCGTGCAAATACAGGAACTGACGCGCCGTTTCGGCAGAAAGACGGCGCTGGAAAACATCACGCTGGATGTGCCGCAGGGCTGCGTATTCGGGCTGGTGGGCGAGAATGGCGCGGGCAAGACCACGCTGATCAAGCACATGCTGGGCTTGCTGCGCGCCAAAAGCGGAAGCGTGCGCGTGTTTGGACTTGATCCAGTCCGCCATCCAGTCGAGGTGCTGGGGCGGATTGGCTACTTGTCAGAGGACCGCGACCTGCCCGAATGGATGCGCATCGTTCAATTGCTTCGCTACACCAGGGCCTTTTTCCCATCGTGGGATGAATCTTTCGCGCAGGAATTGTGCGCGACCTTTGAACTCGATTTGCACCAGAAGATCAAGAGCCTTTCGCGCGGACAGCGCGCGCGCGTGGGATTGCTCATTGCATTGGCGCACCGTCCCGACCTGCTGCTGCTGGATGAGCCATCGTCCGGACTTGATCCCATTGTGCGGCGGGATATCCTGAGCGCGATCATCCGCACCGTGGCTGATGAAGGGCGCACGGTCATCTTTTCATCGCATCTGCTGGAGGAAGTTGAGCGCGTCTCGGACCAGGTGGCGATGATCCATGCGGGGCGACTGGTGCTCAGCGGCGGTCTGGAGGAGATTACCGCCGCGCATCACCTGATCACGCTGCGCTTCGAACAATCGCAAAGCGTCTGCCCAAATCTGCCAGGCGCATTGTCATGCCAGGGGAGCGGACAGGAATGGACTGTCCTGTGCAATGGGCGCATGGATGAGATGCAAAGCGCCGCGCAGGCCATGGGCGGGCGCATTGTGGAAGAGCGCATTCCCACGCTGGAAGAGATTTTCGTCGGCAAATCCAGGGCATAATTCCGCGGAGGGCTTGGTCAAATGAATAAACGCGAACTTAACATCGGCTGGCAGCTGTTTCTCGACTTCTGGCGCAAGGCAAGGATTGCTGTTTTTATCCTGATCATAGCTTATGGCGGCTTATTCTCGCTGATGATTCATGAATTCGGGCCTTATAAATTCTTTAATCCTCGATTTGGCTTTTTCTACTTCCTCTTTTCGCTCTCTTTTCCCTGTATAGCTTTAATCCCGCAAAACACTAGAAAAGGGCAGGAAATCGCGTTTAATGGCCGGCTGTTTCAGTTGCCATTGCGTACATGGAAGATGGTTTTTTGGCAAATGATTTCGCCGATGATTGCAGTAACCTTTGTATGTGCAGTGACCAGTCTGATCATTGCCTTATCTTCGGGGTCTCATTACCCATGGCCCGCTCAGGCACTGGTGTACTGCGTCATGATTGCAGCGGGATTGGCGATTCTTTGGTCCATTCAGGAATCCATTTTGTTGCGCCTTGTAGTGTTTGGTGTAATCGAATCGCTTCTCGTAAACTATCTTGTATTAGAATTCGAGGAGCAGTGGTATGTGTTGACGATTGGTAAATGCTTTGAATCATTACTGTTAATTCTTTGCTTCTATGCGATTGCCGTTGCCGGTGTTGCACGTGATCGCCGGGGTGATGCGCAGCCTTGGACCTGGCCGGCAGAGATCTGGGAGCATTGGTTGGGGCGCAGCAAAACGCGAGGCAAGGATTTGCGCAATCCTGCCGCCGCGCAGTTCTGGCTGGAATGGAGACGCAAGGGGCATTTATTGCCTGCAGCCGCGCTATTTTTCTTTTTGACATTTGCCCTGACATGGAGCTATTTCGCGCTAAGGCACCAAATTTCGGCGCATGATCATGCTGAATTCCTATCTGCCTATGCCTGGAATTGCTTTTTTACTATTATTCTAATCAGCGTCCCGTTTGGGTTGTACATGGGGCAGGTGCACTCGATGCGGCGCTCTGATATGGGTTCATTCTTTTCCACGCTTCCCATCACAGATGCGCAGTTTTCTCGCGCTTTCTTGAAAACCGGCGCGGGAGCGCTTTTCATCGGGTGGGCGACCAATCTTCTCCTGCTAGGATTTGTTGCTATTTTATTTATTATTGCTGGTTGCGGCTATGTTGTGACAGATGTCATTCAGGATTTTTTACATTTAAGAAAAGAAGACTTTTTGCTTATAAAGGTGATTGTAATTGTTCTCATCGCCTGGGCGGCCATTTCCACGAGCATTTGCATGACGCTGGCGGGGCGAGTTTTTGTCACGTGGTTTCCTGGTGCCCTTATTCTTACGGTGCTGTTTGCATGGATGTTCCTTGGAATAGATTTTCCAGATTCCGATTTGATTCGATTATTCGCCAAGTCGTTGCCATGGATTTTCAGCATCAGCAGCCTTGGATATTGTTTATACTTATATTTCCGCGCGATATATTCCGGCCATATCAGCCCGGGATGGGCTATTTTGGCCTTGCTGCCCATTTTTTATATTATAGGAGTTTATTACAAAGTCCCGAATATGGAAGTGCAGGGCGTTTTAACCAGTCGCGTCCTTTGGCTGGTCTCTTTGGCTGTTGCTCCATTTGCCGCCGCGCCATTGGCCATCTCGCATAATCGTCATCGATAAGTAATGAATGGGTCGCTCCTATGGAGCTTATCTTTGCTTTTTTGTGTAAGCTACAGATGTGTGCCTCCCATGGAGGCATTTTTTTCAATGGCTGAGTAGATGCTGGGTGGGCCTTGGCCTACCATTTCATCGAATTCTGCAGTCGCACTGTGTTGGTGGGCCATTGGGCCCACCCTACAATTGCCTTTGACACCAATCTCTGTGCCAATAGTGGAACGCAGAATTCCATGGGCGGTAATTCTTTCGAGCAAATCCCCACATCCTGATGCTAGAATCATTGCAGGCTTTACATCGCGAGCCATTCTTCTTTATGCTCTGTACTTCAGTTCATCGGACCACTTGTATCTTTTCCAGGAAGGGAAGGCCATGCCTGCAACAAAAACGCCTCAGCCATGGGACTACAATGTCATTGCCCAGATGATGAGGGATTATGCGCCGCCCTCAGGCGCGTTTGATCCTAATCAGCACTGGGTGCATCGCTACAATATCTACTTCATGAACATCCGCAAGAAGACGGAGAAGAAGGGCACATTGCCGTCCCCCAACGCCACGCTGATGCTGGAATCGACGCCGCGCGGCAATGAGGTGGAATTGCTCGCGGAATATTCTTCGATGATGGATGGCGACCTGACGCGCGTGAAAATGCGCTGCCAGAACAATGTGCTGCTTTCGCCTATCGCTTGGGATTTGACGTTCAAAAACAAACGTGCCACCGGGCAGGGACTTGTTGAAATGGCTAAGAAGGGCGAGGTCAAGGACGGCCAGTTGCTGATCAATGGCAAGCCTGCGCGCAACAGTGGCGTCAAGCTTGACAATTATGCCTCCGACTGGGGGTTGTTTGCCGCAGCGCAGCGCTTCCCGCTGCTTGCGCCAACGTTGCCCATGCAGTTCAGTTTGCTGGAATATTTGGAAATACCACGCGCCAACCAGACGCTGCACGCCTCGGGTGAAGGAAAGATCCAGCGCGCCGATGGCGACACGGCCTTCCATCACTATCTGCATTATGGCGAAGCGATGCAGCCAACACATTATTGCCTGGACGCCAATAACCGGCTGTTCATGGCCATCAACCCGCGCAGGTTTTCTGTCCTCATGGATGAAAAGGTGTAAAGGAGATTATCGGCCATGAATTCATCGAACAATAATAAGAACGGTGTGAGCCGGCGTGATTTTCTTGTGCAATCGCTGGTGACCGCGGCCGGGTTAGCGGCAGGCGCCAGGCTTGCCGGCGCGAGTCCCGCAAAGGCCTCCATGTCTGCCAGTGCCCCCGCCATTGGCGGCAATGGCGCCAAGCCGAATATTTTATTCATCACGCTGGACCAGATCAGTTGCGATTCGATTCACGCCTATGGATGCAAGGGTGTGAACACGCCGAATTTGGACTTTTTGATTCAGAATGGCACTTCCTTCACGCAATCCTATAGCGCAAATCCTGTTTGTTGTCCGGCGCGTGCCTCGTGGTTCACGGGGCATTACTCGCCGGAAACGGGCATCATGAACAACAGTTATGTCATGGCAAAGGATTGGCCCGATATTGGGCAATGGATGAAGCCGCGCGGCTACAATGTGGTTTATACGGGGAAGTGGCATGTTCCCGGTCGCCCCGTGCAGAACAGCTTCCGCGTGTTGAGTTCCGATCCGAAAAACACGGCATCCACAGGCGATATCGTCACCACCCGCAGCGTTGAGGGATTCCTGCAGAATTACAGCGATAGCAAGCCATTCTTCCTCTCGGCTGGCTTGCTCAATCCGCATGACATTTGCTCGTTTTCGCTGACGAACTCGTTCTACAAAGGCCACATGCCGTATGAGCAACTGGCGGATCAACTGCCTGATCTGCCCGGCAACTTCCATGTGAACATGACCGAACCAAAAGAGATCGTGGCCCGGCGCAAGAAATATGCAAATGGCGGCGAAGGGCAGGCGGGATGGAAGGATAATTACTGGCAATATTATCTGTGGGCCTATCATCGCTATATCGAAATGGTCGATGGGCAGGTGGGTATGATCCTCAGTGCGCTGGAGAATTCAAAGTTTGCCAATAACACGCTGGTGATCCTCTCGGGGGACCATGGCGACGGGCACACCTGTCACCAATTGACGCTGAAGAGCTTCCTGTATGATGAAGCGGCGCGCGTGCCGTTCATTCTGTATTGGCCGGGGCATGTGCGCGCGGGCGTCATTGACAATGATCACCTCGTCTCAGGCGTGGATGTGGTGCCGACGGTTTGCGATTATGCGGGCATGGAAGCGCCCTCAAAGCTGGCCGGCTACAGTTTGCGCCCGCTGGCTGAAGGCTCGGCTACAGATTGGCGCGAATTCGTGCTGTCGCATACGGATTTGAAAGGCAAGATGCTGCGCACGAACCAATACAAATACATCACGTATGAGGGCGATCCGGCTGTGCAGTTGTTCGACATGAAGGCCGATCCGCTGGAGATGGCGAATCTGGCCGAGCAGTCGAAATATGCGGATCTTGTTAAGGAGCATGACAAGACGCTGACGGATTACGAGTCGCATTATGAGCGCGCGACGTTGAAATTGGCGAAGGGCGCCACGAGCAAAAACGTGGAAGAATAAAAGCAAACGATAACAGTTAAAAATTCGACCCCTACGGGGCCGGAATGGTGGTGAGACTTAGTGCTATTGATGCTCGCCCCCGATGGGGGCAACAGCAACTTAAAAGAATTGTGGGCCAGTATGGGATTACCTGCCTTGCGCCTTTCGCACCAGTGCCAGGCCGGTCGCCGCTTCCTGATCATTTGGATTCTTTTTCAAAGCCGTCGAGAGCACCTCGGCGGCTTTGTCATATTGCTGCACGTGATATAAGGCTCCGCCAAGAACCTTGAGCGTGTTTGCATCGGTCTTTGCGCCTTGTGCGGCATACAAAGGCGCAAGTTCCTGCACGGCGGCGGCGAAGTCGCCCAATTCAAACAGTGCTGTGCCCAGGCGCGAGCGCACGGGCAGATTATTTGGATTGATTGACAGGTATTCGCGGGCCAATGCCACGCATTTCTGCAAGCGCTCCTCGCGTTGCGGGCCAGTGGCGCCCAGCCAGAATTCCTCGATCAATTTCTCCATGAACTGCAACTGAATGCGGGGATAATCCAGGTTGGATGGCGCAATTTCGCGCGCTTTTTCGAGCAATTGCAGCCCGCGATCGTATTCGCCGCGCATGCACAAATACGCGCCATAGTTGGCATAGGCCGGAGGGAATGGCGGCTCAAGTCTAATGGCGCGCTCAAAGTATTCGCGCGTCTGTTGGTGATACGTGGCGGCCTGTTTGAGCAGCGATTGAGCGGCAGGCATGTTGCCATGGCGCTGCATTTCTTCCGCATTCTTTTCCAGCGCTGTTGCCTTGCGCTGGTTGATAATGGCGCAGTTTGACAAGGCAAAGTTGTTCTCTGGCGATATTTTCAGCGCCAGTTTGTTCTGCTCCAATGCGGCATCATCATTGCCCGATTCGCTGAGCGCTGTGGCCAGATTCAGATGCGCCTTCACGTTGTTGGGCACGGCGGCAACTGTTTCGCGAAAGAGTGAAAGATCGCTGCGCCAGACCAGATTGCGATTCCAGGTGCGCACAAAATACGCGACGCAGAGAGCCGTGAAGAGGATCGCAATCAGGCTGCGCCAGACGATATGCTTGCGCCATGACCACAGGCGCGCAAACAACCATCCCGCCAGCAGGCAAAATCCAAAGGAGGGCAGATAGACAAGGCGCTCGGCCTTGATCGTGCCAATGGGGAAGGGGATATTGGAGGTTACGGACATGGTGAGCAGATAAAAGCCCGCGGCGAATCCAGCAGCAGAATGTAGCGATAATCCAACCACCATAAGAATCATCAGAAGGCCTAGCGCAATCAGTGAATGGCGAACCGCCGGTTCGGCAAATGAATGCGATAGCGGATAGGCATTGTAGGTGTAATCGGCGATGAGCGTTTTGGGATACAGCAGCGTCCATAGGTATTCGCCTTGGGTGCGCAGGGCCGTGGCGACTCGCACGGCAACCGGCGCATCATAGGCGATATTGTTTTCGGCAATGACATTGGCATTGGCCGAGCGCGTGACGCCCCCCAGCACTTGTGCGCGCACCAGAAGATAAGCGGCGGAGACCAGAAGAATTAGAGATAAGGCAATGAAGGTGCGCTTCCATGCGTCCGGGGCACTTTGCTCATGCCTGCTCCACCACAAGGGCCATTGCAGAAGGAAAACGCCAAGGGCGGTGATGGCGTTCTCTTTGCTGAAGATGCCAAAGGCTAGCGCCACACATAACACAACACTCCAAGCAACGGCGGGTTTGCCGGTGGTCATGCGCATCTTCACGGATGCGCCAAGCGCGAGAAAAACTCCCAGCGCGGCCAGTATTTCGGCGCGCCCGACGACGCTGGCCACCGCTTCGGTGTGAATGGGATGCAGGGCAAAGAGCAATCCGGTGAAGAACGCCAAAGCGCGGCTTTTGAACAAAGCAATGATGAACCACATTGCCGCCAGGCAGCACAAGGCATGCAGGAGAACATTCACCAAATGAAATGAATGCGGATTGCTGCCATGTCTTTGGCCGAAAAGCATCTGGTTGGCGACATAATTCAGCGCATAAGAGAACAGCGTAAGCGGCCGATATTCTGCGCCGGTGTTGGGCGAGTCCCAATAGGAGGTGAGGAAGATGGGGCGAAGATCATGCAGCTGCTGGATGCGCGGATTGTTTTCCACGATAGGATGATCATCGAAGGTGAAGCCATTGGGAATTGTGTTAATGTAAGCCGCGACAGCAAGCACAAACACCACGGCATAGATCAGCAGACCGCGCATATTGCGCAAGGGCTTTTGGTAAAACTCCGGCGCCTCGTGGGAAGCGCCGGAGAGCAGAGTATTGTCTTCAGGTTCCGCCATGAATTACTTCCGCACCACTTCAACCATATGCAAGGGAATCTGCGCATCTTTGGCTTCCAGCGTGATCTGCGCGCCAGTGGCATTGGGCTTTAATTCCGCGCCTGCAACTACGCCGGTGAGCACTTGCCATTGCCCTGAGCCTTTGCGCGGCGCTTCAAAGGTCTTGCCGCCAGCCAGCAATCGGAGTGTGCCCTGGGCGGCATCATCCAGATAAGTGACGCGAATTTCGGCCTGCTGGTTTTTGAGGCTGTCGGCGAAGGCGCTATTCAGCACGAGATTCATGCTCTTGCCGGCGGGCAGATAACGCGCCCATGCGCCGAAGCGGCTGTTGTCTGGACCGATTGGCGTATTGGCTGGCGGAACAGTCGTTTCATCTTGCAGGCGTTTCATGTGCATGAAGTAGTCGCCCTTGAGCGTGTTGCCTTCGCGGAAGGCGATCCATGCGCCGGGCGATTTTGCGGGAATGGCATGATAGCCGGCATATACATTGGCGAACTCATAGGCCTTGCGGAATTCATCCTGGTATTGCGGCACGTCTCCCTTGGGCCACTTGACTTGAATCTTGCTGTCGTATTTGCCATTAAGCGCTACATCCAGATCGCGCGTATAGACGCCAATGTAAGAAACGCCGATGTGCATTTGTGATAGAAGTCGCCAATAATTCCATTGTGGCGGGCTGCAGAAGCGCGGCGTTTGTTTGGCGCCCAACTGACCCCAGCAGTCGCCTTCGGCTTCGGTGTATCCCAGCGTGTATCCGGGCAGGCAATACTTCTGGTAGATGCCATAACGGCCGAATGTTTGCTGTTCATTAGTTGGCTCGGCGCGGAAGGATGTATGGAACAAGCCCATCTGGCCGCTCATAAAGTATTTTTCATTCTTATCCACGAGTTCCTTGCCTTCGGAACTGCGGGCGAAGACGAAGATGTCGGGCACCATTTCGTCGATATATGTTTGGAAAATTCGATCCTTATAGGCATCGGCCTGTGCTTGCGTCCAGGCGGTTCCCGGTTCCACGCCTTGTGGCGTGATCCAGCCGTTGAGCGATTGGTTGGCTTCGGGAACTTTGACATGCTCGGTGCCCAGGGCATTGAAGTTCATGCGGATGCCGAGCAGGGCTTTGCGCGAGGGAGAAGATTTGATGTACTTGGCGAAGGCGGCCAGCATATCGCGAAATGCCTTCTCGTGGGCCGGATGCCAATACATTAGCGTGCCCTTTTTGTCGTTGATCTGATTGTCCAACACTTTTGGAAAATATGGGCACATCGTGAAGAGATAATCGGGTTTTTTATTGCCGTTGATCTGGACGGTGGCGGCGCGTCCGGTCTTGGCCAGGGCGCTTAATTCGCTTTCGATACTGGAGAAGTCGTATTGGCCGGGGCCTTTGTCCACATCGGCCCATTGCACCATGACCTGCCCGCCATGAATCCATGGCTGCGAAATGATGGGATCGTTCTGGCCGTTATACCAGATGGCGATGATGCCGCTGTTGGGCGGGCGTTCGGAAGCGGCGCCGGTTAAAATCATCAGCATCGGCAAGAGGCTAAGAGAAAAAGCAAATCTGAACATCATGCGCATGACAGACCTCAATGGAGATGGATTTTGAAACTGCGGCGGTAGGATAAAAGAATTGCTGCGGCGGCGCAAATGCGGATGTTGTTGGCTGAAGCAATTATTGGCACTTTGGCGCGCCCTGTTTGCTCTGTTTGCTCCTGTGAAAATAAAAGTTCCATCCAGCAGTTTTTTTACAGGAGAGAACGGAGAAAATGGAGGCTGGTTTTCTTGTGATGCAGAAATGCATTGCTTATTTACGGCATGCCTGGAGCAATGCCATTAGTTCCGTCTCGATGGAAGCAATCCGATGCCGCTGTTGGCTTCTGACGGCGCCGTTTTTGTTTAGGCAACTCATGACCTCTTCCCCGGAGAGAAAGAACGTGAGTAGCCACGGGTGAAATCCGTGGAATGTCGCACAGACGCACCGGCCCTGAAGGGGTCGAACAATATATTATATTCAGCCCCTTCAGGGCTGGGGCTTTTTGCTGTGTTCTCCGTGGGTTTCACCCACGGCTACTCATGTTCGATCCCTTCGGGATTCTAAACGCGCATGACGCTAAACACATAGCAGGAGCTAATAACCGCCTAACCACAGGACATTCATTCTTGTGGATGTCTTTTGGGGACGAGACTTATAGCCAATTTCTCTAGAAGACACAGTGGCCGGTCGCTCATTGATATTCGTGCGCCATACTCAGCCTGTAGTGTGGTGCGTGCTTGCAGCCTGCATCAGATACTGCCCGTTATTGTCCTGTGGCCGAAAGGTATTCATCTTCAAGGCTATCCTGATCCTCGCCAATGCGTTCATTGGGTTCGCACAGGTAGATCTCATCGCCTGGCCGATTGACGATGCTCATGCCGCAGGAGCGCAGCATGGCCATAATGCAGGCGTCATTTGGCACCCACCAATTTGTCGGATCATCTTCCAGCTTCTTTTCAATAAAGGCCATCTTGGGCCACTGGGGCAGAAGCATCAAGTCGCGCTGCTCGATCTTGATGTCCTCGGCCGTTTGCGCTTCCGGGCCGGGGAAGGTAAGCGCTTGCAGGCATAGCAGGCGGCGCACCCTGCGGCAGATGATGTCCAGCGCCAGCAGTGGGTAGCGCAAGTGATACAGCACGCCCATGAACAGAATGAGATCGTAGGACTGCTCTTCGCGCGCGAGATCATACACTTGCATCTGGCGGAAGTGAATGCGATCGAGCACGCCAAATTGCTCGCCAGCCCATTGCGCCTGGCGCAGGTAATGCGGATTGATGTCGATGGCCGTAACTTCGGCGCCGCGCCGCGCCAATTGGAAACTATAGAACCCGGCATTGCAGCCGATATCGAGCACTTGCCATCCGGTTAAATCCTGCGGCAGCAGCGGCGAAATGCGCCGCCATTTGAAGGATGGAAAATCGCCCAGCGGGTGATCAGGCGCGGTTTGCGTGCCATCGGGCAGATGCAGGTTGTGAAACCAGGGGCTGAGTTGCGCAATCTCGCGCTCGTAGTCGTTTTGAGGGTTCTTGATGCCGCCCTGGAGGGTTCGATCCGCCATGATGCGCTGCCTTATTGCATGGTATGGATGGCCCGCGCTTCACGCGCATAAGCAATCAGTTCGTCGGCGCGATGGCGAGCGGTGTGGGCCGTGAGCACGCGCGCGCGCGCCCGTTCGCCTATGGCGCGTCGTTGATCATCCTTCATGTTCACCAAAATGTCCGACACGTCTTCGGGGGAGTGGCAGATGAGGATTTCCTCATCGGGAATGAAGAAGGTGTCCAATCCTTCCCAATCATCGCTAATGATAGGCGTCCCGCAGGCGGCGGCTTCGAACAGCCGCACACTGGGCGAATAGCCGGCGCGCACCATATCGGCGCGCGTGACATTCAGCGTAAAGCGCTGGCTGTTGTAGAAGGCGCAATGCTCGCGCGGCGGCAGGTGGTCGAAATGCACGACATTGTTAGGCCATTCGATAGTCGCGGGATATAATGGCCCAGCCACGATGAATTGCAATTCGGCATTTCGCCGGGCCGGTTCCATCAAGAGTTGCTCCAGCACGGGCTGCCGGTCGGTGCTGTATGTACCCATGTATCCCAAATCAAAACTTTGTGGCAAGTCTTGCGGGAAATACAATTCGGGATCGACCGAGCAATACAGAGGGCGGGCCTTGGGAGCACCGTATTCGGTTTCCAACTGCCGTAGCGTCGGCCCGCCGGTGAACGATAGATAGAGGTCAAAACGCGGAATGAGGCGGGGCGCCAGGTATGCGCAATCGCCCCTCTCCAAAGCCGTCAGCGTGATGGGCGTGTCAATATCATAGAATGCCTTCACGCCTTCGGCGGTTTCGGCCACCCATTCGCCAACGGCGATGCCATCGGGGACGTATGAACCAACGATGACCATGTCGGCCTGGCGAATGGTTTCGCGGTAAACCGTCTTTAGCTGTTCCAGATTCGAATACAATTCCAACTCGCAGAAGGAAGGATGCGGCATGTCGCGATGATCGGCATACCAGGGCACATCGCGCTCCAGAAAGAGGACGCGGTGTCCTGCCGCGCAGAGTTCGCGCACCAGCGCGCGATACGTGGTGGCATGACCGTTGCCCCAGGAGGAGGACATTGTCAGCCCGAGAATGACAATGTTCATTCGATCCGCATTCATCGTGTCAGTTCCTTTTGCGGTGTGATCATGCCAGCCAGCAGCGATTCCAATTCGGCGGCGCGATGCGCATAGGTATGCTGCGCCAGCACGCGCTTTAGCGCGGCTTGCCCAATCTGCCGCGCGCGCTCGGCATCCAGCCGAGAAAGATGTTCGGCCACTTCGCGCCCATCATGCGCCACGAGGCATTCGCTTTCGGGTTGCAGGAAGAATTCAATGCCTTCCCATGCATCGGTGATCAGGCATGCTCCGGCGCCAGCGGCTTCGAACACACGCGTGGCGGGGGAAAAGCCATAGCGAGCCATGCTGTCGCGGCTGATGTTCAGCACGGCGCGGGCCGTGCAGTTGATCGCGTTATGGTCGCGGGTATAGACGTGCCCAAGATACTTTACGTTGGCCAATTCCGGCGCCCAGGAGTCCCATCCATTGCCGCCCAGCAGAAACTGGCATTCGGGCAAGGCTCTCGCAGCGGTGAAGAAGAATTCATCCACGCGTTGCTCGCGGTCGGGCAGTCGATTGCCCATAAAGACGAGATCGGCGGCAAAACGCGGATCGGGTTGCACCGGGTGGTGGGTTGAGGGATCGAGCGCGTTGTAAATCGGGACGCATAATTTCGCGCCTTGCGCCTCATAGGCCTGCACGACAGGGTCGCCGCCGCCATACGTGAGAATCAGATCATACGCGGGAATGAGCGGCTTGAAGGGATCATTGGGATTTGCCTGCACGCGGTCGAGCGTGGCAGGGGCATCGACGTCCCAAAAGATGACCATGCGCCCGGAGTGCTGCAACTCCAGCACGGCTTCTTCTAGAAATTCATCATACACGCCCACGCCGCTCGTCTTGACGACAATGTCAGCTTCCTGCGCCTCGTCCAGCGCGGCCATCAGTTCGCCATGGCGTTTGGGTTCGGCGGAATAGACGACGCTGCGGGCATATTCCGGATCGGGAATGTCACGGTGTTGCTGGCGTTCATAAGCATCGGGTTCATAGAAGGTGATCTGATGCCCGCGCTCGTACAAGGCTTTGATGATGCCGCGATAATAGGTGGCCGCGCCATTCCAATAGGCTGAGACCAGACTGGAGCCAAAGAAGGCAAACTTTAGTTTGTTGCTCATCAATCATTCCTTTCCCGCCGGCATGACCTGCATGCCTTGCTCAGGCGCATTGGCAATGCCCAGCTCGCTGCAAATGGACAGCAGTTGATCGACGCGATGGCCGCATGTGTGGCGCGAAAGGATGGTGCGCCGCCCATGATCAGCCATCGTGCGCGCCAGTTCCGGCTCATTGCGCAGTTGCCGCAAGTGTTGCTGCATTTCCTGGCCGTTGCGCGCAATCAAGTAATCCTTGCCGGGGGAGAAGAGGTGCTCGCAATCATCCCAAGGCGAACACACCAGCGGAATGCCGCAGGCCAGCGCCTCAAATGGGCGAATGGTTGGAATGCCCGGGAGGAACTCGACATACGGCCCGCGCGGAATATGCACCGTGACCGCAGATTGCGAGAAGACTTCGGGCACGCGATAATTGGGCAGCCATCCACCATACGGCAAGCCAGCGCCGCGCAGCGCTTCAACGGCTTGCTCTGGATAGCGCACGCCATAAACGCTGCCCTTCAATTGCAGTTGTCGCGCCGGTTCGATGAGGAATTCGTGCAAGGCGGCAGTGCGTTCTTCATCGCCCCAATTCCCAATCCAAACCAGGTCGGACTTGGTTCCTGCAAAGGAGAGCGGCTTGAAGATGCGCGTATCGGCAGCTTCGTGCCACGTCCATACCGCATCGGCCCAGCTGCATTCCAAATAGATATTGCGGATCACCTCGCCATACGCCAGCACGCCGTCGTAATGGCTCAGGTCATAGGCTGCCATACTCTTGGGATCGGTGATCGAGCGGTGATGCGTATCGTGAAAGAGGAGGCGATACGGACCGCCGGCCTGACGGTGGCGACCAATGCGTTCCACCAAGGCATGTTCATTCCATTCGTGGACCATGACGAGGTCGGCCCCGTCCAGCGCCTCATCCAGGTCGAGCGTTTGCAGATCGTATTGGATGCTTTGCAGCGCGGGATATGCCCGATGAAACGCCTCAAGCGGCGCATCGCCATGTTCGGCCACCAGGTTTGATACGCTCCAGGAATCGCGCGGCTCATAGACCACCACTTCATGGCCGCGCGCCTGCAACTCCGTGGCAATGCCGCGCAGGAAATGCGCATTGCCATGGTTCCAATCGGATCTGAGCGAATGATAGAACATGACCAGGCGCATTTGCGTTTTGCTCCTCAGCCCAGCTGCGCGGCGATGGATTCGGGCAATGAGGAATCGTTGTTGCGACCGCGCCCCATTAAGTCGCGATAGACGACCAGGTATTCGCGCAGCATGCGCTCGGGCGTGTATTGCTGCGCGCGTCTCAAAGATTTGCGCACATATTCCTTACACAACCGGGCGTCGCGCATGACGCGATTGAGCGTATGCGCCAGGGCCAGTGCATCATCAGGATTGACGTAAACAGCAGAGTCGCCCCAGACCTCGCGCAAGCTGGGAATATCGCCCAATACAAGCACGCATCCGGCCAGCGCGGCCTCGAGAACGGACAAGCCAAAAGGCTCATAGCGGGCGGGCAACGCATAGATTTGCGCGCGGCCATACCAATAGGCCATCGCGCTGGGATCAAGCGTTCCCAGGCATTGCACATTGGGGAAATCCACTTCGCCGCCGTCGGGATGCTGGCGATTGCCGGCCACATGCACGGGCCATTGCAAGATGCCGGCGGCTTCGGCCAGAGTGCGGATATTCTTGGCCTCGTCCCACAGACGCCCGGCGGAGAAGATGAATTGCTCTTTGTTAATCTTGCCGATGGCCGGGGGAATGGCCCCGTTGGCGATGACGGAATGCGGCCCCTGATACTTGTAATGTTTGGCGATGGATTGTGCCATGACGCTCGTGGGCGCCACGACCCAGTCCGCCGCATGCAGTCCGCGAGCGACCTCTTCGCGGTAGCGATTCCATTGTTGATCCGGCGCGCCATGGCGAACGGAATCAAACCAGGAATACACACAGGAGTGCGCCACGACGAGCACGGGCGCTTGCCAATCGAGCGCCGCATGCGAGTAGCTGTTGAGGTGGATAACATCGGGGCTGAACTGCGCCTCCAGTTCCAGCAGCCAGTCGCCTGCCTTTTTCACGTCATCCCAGGGATTATCCATCCATTCGAGCTTGTAGTTGCTTTCGCGCAGGATGGCGCCGGGAATGCTCTCGGCGGCTTTGCGCTGGGCGGGCGAGGGGCGGTGGCCCATGCTGGCAATCATGACCTGCACATCCTGCCGCGCCAGGGCGCGCGCCATGGAAAGCGTGTATTGCCAGACCCCGCCAATGGTGTCGGTGGTCATGAGGACCTTGCGCGGGCCGATCTTTTCTATTCTGGCCTGCGTTCTGCTGCTGCGCGGCGAATCCATGTCATCTCCCATAAATGCGGTCGAGTGTTTTGGCGACCGTAATAATTTTTTCGACTTCTGGATCGAAGTGATTTCCGCGGCTGAGCTGGCGCGCCCACGCCACCGCGGCCCTGCCGCCCCAGCCATCATCCACCGGCTCCAGCGCCTCATGCGTAGTGCCACGGAATCGTTCGGTCTGGAAGGCATAGAACGAGCCATTCAGATTGTGCAGCGACAAACCGCCCTTGGTGCCATAGAACGTCGCCTCAATGACGGCCTCGCGCCCGGCGGGCAAATGCCACGAGCAGGCCAGGTTGATCGTGGCGCCGTCCTTGAGATCGATGCGGGCGATGGCATAATCCTCGACGAGATCCTGCCGCCCATTCACGGGTTCGCCGCCTGAAAACAAGCGGCTGGTGACATGTTCGATCTCTGGATAATTCAGCGCCCACAGCGCCAAATCCACGAGGTGAATGCCCAAGTCCATGACGCAGCCGCCGCCGGATTGCACGAAGTTGTAGTACCACGATTTGTCCGGGCCATAGGCATTATGAAAGACGAGATTCGCGCCAAAGACTTTGCCGATTTCACCGTTGCGGATGAGTTCGCGGTTGCGCTTCATGCCGTTCACATGGCGATAGGACAAGTCAATGCCCAGCAGGCAATCGTGTTTGCGCGCGGCATCGATGACGGCGGCATTCTCGGCGGCATTGCGCGCCAGCGGCTTTTGGCAGAACACAGCCATCCCTGATTCCAATGCGGCAATGCATTGCTCGGCGTGCAGGGCGCTGGGCGTGGCAATCACCAGCGCATCGAGATCCTGTTCCAGCAGCGAATCGAGGCTTTCGCTCACGCTGGCGTGCGGCGCGAGTTCCGCCGCGGCATGCGCCACGTCCGGCGATTCATCAGCAATGGCGGCCACCTGCACCAGATTGCTGTCAATCAGCGCCTGCATGCGATTGCGCCCGATCCATCCCACGCCCAGGAAGCCAATGCGCGGGCGCACCAATGCCGCGCTGGTATGCGCCTGCCTCAGCATCTCACTCATAGAGCACCAATCCCTTGAAGAAGCCGTCGGGACGATCCTTCAGCATTTGAAACGCCTGCGGCATCTCGTTCAAAGTGAAGACATGCGAATACAGCGGCGCGGGTTCCAGCAGACGGCCGGACAACGCATCAATGGCATCGCGAATGCCCTGGATATACACTTGCGGATCGCGCTCGTGCGCGTTGATGACGTCGAGTCCTTTCCAATTCCACGACTGCATATTGACTTGGCGCAAGCCATCCTGATGATAGCCGGCAATGATGAGCCGTCCGCGCTCGCGCGTAAGATCAGAGGCCAGGTCCAGCGGCCATTGCTCGCCCACGGCTTCAACAACGCAATCGCATCCGGCTTGATTCGTCAGGTCCTTCACCTGCTCGATAATTTTCCAATGGTCCTCCATGGGGATCGTCTCTTCGGCTCCCATGCGCCGCGCCATTTCCAGCGCGCATTGCCGGCGGCTGATGGCAATGACGTGCGCACCCAGGTGCGAGGCCAAACTCGTCAGCAACGCGCCTAAAAAGCCAATCCCCACAATGGCCAGAGTCTCGCCGGGTTGCACGGCACTGCGGCGCAGGATGTTCATCGCGCAGCCCAGCGGCTCGCCCGGCAGCGGTTCGCCATCAAGACAGGCGGGGATGGGCACAACCTGTGCGGCTGGGGCCGTATCGAATTGAGCATAGGCGTGATACGAGAGCATGGCCACGCGCTGGCCCGTTTGCAGGCCATTTACATTGTCCCCCATGGCCTCAATGACGCCCCAACCCTCGTGTCCGGGAGACCCTGCCTCCATTGGGTAATTAAACCAGGGGCGGCCTTCCCAAACGGGCAGATTGGAGTGGCAGATGCCGCAGCCTTGCAGGCGTACGAGCACTTCCCCGTCGCCAGGTTCCGGTACGGCGGCGGGACTGATGCGAATTTGTTGAGGGCCAGCAAAGACAGCCGCCCGCATTTTACCTGTCCTGGGCAAGGACTCAGGCCACGCGCGTTGATCGCTTTTCGCTGACTTTTGATCTTGCGTTAGACCCATTGGGCATCTCCTTGCGCGGCACGATGATTTTCGCCATGCGGGGGCGTTCCTCCGCCAGCCAGTGATACAGGCGCTGCACGCCTTCCTGCACGCTGACCTTTGGCCGCCATCCCGTGGCGTGAGTGAACTTGGAATGATCCGAGACATAGTACTTCTGGTCGCCAGGACGCCAATCGGAGTAGCGAATGGGCATCCGCCGGCTGTCCAGTTGCTCCATAATTTTCATTAATTCCATTAAGCTCACGGTATTGGCGGCGCCGCCGCCGATATTGAATGCCTGTCCCGCCAGGGTCGGCATGCTGGCCTGCGCCAGCACGAAAGCGCGCACGAGGTCTTCTACAAAAAGAATGTCGCGCACCTGTTTGCCGTTGCCGTAGATGGTGATTTGTTCATCCTGCAATTTCTTGATCAGGAAGTGCGCCACCCAGCCCTGATCCTCGGTTCCACACTGATGCGGCCCGTAAATGCAACTCATGCGGAAGACGACGGCGGGCAGGCCGTAAATGCGGGCGTAGTCGATAATGTATTGATCCGCCCCGCCTTTGGAGCAGCCATAGGGGCTGTGGAAATCCAGCGACCGCGATTCGCTGATGCCTTGCGTGCGCAGCCGGGTGACTGTTGGTTCGTATCGCGTTTGGCTTTCGCGAAATTCCAGATCGGCCAGTTCGCCATAGACCTTGTTTGTCGAGGTGAAGACAAGCGACGGGGGATTCTCAGCCGCGCGAATGGCTTCGAGCAGATTCAATGTTCCGCGCAGGTTGATCTCGAAATCGGTGACGGGATCGACGAGGCTGGTGGTGACGGCCACTTGCGCTGCGAAATGAAAGACTTGATCAACAGTATTGACCACGGTTTCCAATGCCGCGGCATCGCGCGTGTCGCCAATTTCCACATGCACGAGCGCGCCATGGCGTTCGCACAGGTAGTTCAAGTTGTTCTCCACGCCGGGGCGGGAGAGATTGTCGAAAATGACAACTTCCTTGCCGGAGGAAAGCAGGTGATCGGCCAGGTTGGTGCCAATGAAACCGGCACCCCCTGTGATCAGGATGCGCTGATTGCGCTTGGATGCGCGAGCCCCATGCAGCGGAGTTGGGGGGCGTTGATGCGCGTTGCGCCCATTGCCTTGGATGCGGTTGTTGGTCCTCATACAGTCAACCCCCGTTGCGCGAGCTCTGCATTGGCCTGATCGACCATGTCGCATGCCGTCTGGCGCTCCAGCCATTGGGCCAGTTCCACCAGTCCCGCTTCCAGCGTGATGCGCGGCTCGTAGCCGAGGAGTTTGCGGCCCCGGCTGATATCCCCAAAGCAGTGGCGAATATCTCCCACGCGATATTTCCCATTCACAACGGGCGCGATGGAACTCTTGCCCAGAACTCTCGCCATGCGCGCGGCAATCTCGCGAATGGTGTAGGGCTGGCCGCCGCCGATGTTAATGACTTGATCTGTTGCCGCGTCCGATTCCAAGGCTAGACGGCAGGCGCGGGCAATATCCTGCACGCTGACAAAGTCGCGCTTCTGCATGCCGTCTTCATAAATAAGCGGCGGTTTGTCATTGAGGAATCGGGAGGCGAAAATCGCCAGAACGCCGGTGTAAGGATTCGATAGCGATTGGCGCGTGCCATATACATTAAAAAAGCGTAGTGCCACGGTCGGGATCTGATAGG
>Ga0116193_1000934_pt1 | contig 25889 bp, 25 predicted proteins | sample AD_UKC115_MetaG_FD_89892 | JGI IMG/M metagenome (GOLD analysis project Ga0116193, IMG submission 89892) | Active sludge microbial communities of municipal wastewater-treating anaerobic digesters from Hong Kong - AD_UKC115_MetaG | ecosystem: Engineered > Bioreactor > Anaerobic > Digestate... | reverse complement strand
TGTAGATTACTTAACTGGCCAAATGATGATAGTTCAACACTTTATGGATATAGAATTAAACATGGTGCTTGTCCAATTTTTGTAACATATCATAAAGAAGATGACATATCTAGTAGTACAAAATATGAGGACGAATTTATAGATAAAGAGAATTTTAGTTGGATGACAAGATCTAATATAAGACTAGATTCAAAAGAACCGGTTAAAATAAATAATTATAAAGAGTCTGGACTTAAATTACATTTATTTATTAAAAAAAGTGATGATGAAGGGACTGATTTTTATTATATTGGTCCTGTAATTCCTAAGGATTCTACTGAAACTCAAATAGTTAATGATGATGGTAAATCTTTACCAATTGTGAATTTCAAATTAGGATTAAAATATCCTGTTCAAGAAGATATTTATAATTATTTCATAAGTTAAAAATTTTAATTTTTTTTAGATTTATATATAAAGAATTATAAAAATACTATCATATGATAGTTAAAAGTTTTTTAAAAAATATAACTTTCAATTAATAATTATATTCTAAAAGGAGAAGAAAAAACAAATGTCATTTTTAAAATTAATACTTAAAAATCCATTTCGAAGTAAAAGCAGAGCAATCCTAGCAATAATCGGAATAGGCATAGGAATAGCAACAATTGTAGCATTAGGTGCAATGACCGCAGGAATGGTAGCAAGTGTAGATGACACTTTACATGCAGGAGGATCAGATTTCACAGTTGCTGGAAACCCAAACAATACAGACACAGAAATGTCACAAAACCAATGGGCATCATTTGGAGCCACACCCCTAAATGAATCATGGGTGGGTAAAATAGAGAATGTAACGGGAGTGAAATCTGCAGTAGGATTATATAATACCATGGCACAACCAAAAGGAGTAAATGGATATATGGTAGTAATTGGATTAGACCCATCTAATGCACAATTTGCAGATTTAACAATTACAAATGGAACAATGTATAAACTCAACTCCTCCGAAATGATAATGGGTAAATTATCAGCACAAGAACTAAATAAAACTGTTGGAGACAACATAAGTTTAAAGGGAAAAACCTATCACATAGTAGGAACCTTTGAAACAGGAGACAGCAACCAAGATAACGGTGTATACACAAGTATAAAAACTGCACAAGACATGGATGATGCACAAGGAAATGTCTCAATGATATATGTAAAAGTAGATAAAGGAGCAGATGTCGATCAAGTTACAAAAAGAATAGATAATCAATACAAAGACAATGTAACAACAATCACTTCAGTATCAGACATATCCTCAATGCAAAGTGTAATAGATATGCTAAACAGTGCATCATGGGCAATAAGTTTACTTGCAATAGTAATTGGAGGATTAGGAATAATCAACACAATGCTCATGAGTGTAATGGAACGTACCAGAGAAATAGGAGTGCTAAAAGCAGTAGGATGGAGTAGGAAAAAAATACTCACAATGATAATGGGAGAATCATTAGTAATCACAGTAGTATCTGCAATAATAGGTTCTATACTTGGAGTAATAGCTGTAGAATTAATCACAATGGCAGGTGTAATGAATGGACTATCACCTGCATTCACACCAACAATATTCATAGAAGCATTTGCAGTAGCTATAATTGTAGGATTACTAGGTGGAATATACCCTGCAATAAAAGCAACTAAACTACAACCAACAGAAGCTTTAAGATATGAATAAAAATGGAGGTTTAAGATTATGAGTGAAAACGTAGTAGAAGTTAAAAACTTAATAAAAACCTATGAAAAAGGAAAAGTAAAAGCTTTAGATGGTATAAGTTTTAACATTAAAGAAGGAGAATTTGTTTCAATCATAGGGCCTTCAGGTAGTGGAAAATCAACATTACTACACATGTTAGGAGCATTAGATATTCCAGACAGTGGAACAATAAAAGTCGGTGGAATAGATTTAGAGAAAAATAAAAAATTAAATGAATTCCGAGCTGAAAAAGTAGGATTCATATTCCAATTACACAATTTGATACCGAATCTTTCTGTAGTGGAAAATATTGAAATTCCAATGTATACACGAAAATTATCCAGTAAAGAACAAAGAGAAAAAGCATTAAGTTTACTTAAAGATGTTGGTTTAGAAGATAAAGCAAAAATGAAACCTAACCAATTATCTGGAGGGGAAAGACAAAGAATCGCTATTGCAAGATCATTGGCAAATGACCCGTCAATTGTTTTAGCAGATGAACCAACTGGATCTCTAGATTCTAAAACAAGTAGTAAAATATTAGAGAAGTTAAACTCTTTAAATAAAGAAAAGAATGTTACAATAATTATTGTAACTCATGATATGAATGTTGCAAAATTAGCTGATCGTGTTATTGAAGTTTTAGATGGTAAACTTCTCGAGAATAATGATGATTCTTTAATGGATAATGAAATTAAAGTATAAAAAAAGAAAGAATAATTTATTAATTTTCTTTCTTATTTATTTTCTTCAAATAATTTATCTAATTTTTCATTTAATTCATCTTCAGTTAAATCTTCAGAATCAACGCCATCAAATTCACTTTCATCCTCAAATGTTTTATCAAAGTGTTCTTTTTCTTCGCGTAATATTTCATCTTTATTTTCAGTCCAATTTTCTTGAATCTCTTTTTGTAATTCATCATCTGCTTCTATAACAGGACCAGTATAATCACAATTATAACATAACCATTGGGACCAGACTTGAGGAATTATCCATTTAACATTTTCAGATCCACATCTTGGACAAATTTTCTTTTTCATTAAATTCACCTGCATAATTTTTTTTGAGGAATTAATTAATTATTATGTTTCTTTTGATTAAAATTTTATTCGGTTCTATAAAAGCTCCAAATTAAAGATAATGCTTCGCCAGGTTCAAGTGCACCAGAACGTGTTTCACGTAAAATTCTTTGTATACTATATTTTTTCATATGTGGATGTTTTTTATGAACTTCATATAGGAGAGGGCAACCAAAACCATCAATTTCTTTAAGGTTATAATTTTTATTTAAATTCTTATGCTCCATTTTAGTAGATGATATACATGCAGGTAAATTTAAACGAGTAATCTCCTCATTATTTACATACTGTTTTGTAATGCATTGACTTCCAGTAGATAACATATCCCCAAAAATAACAATAGGAATATTATTATTCAAACTAAAATCTAAAACAGTACTCTCAATAACCTTAGAACATCTACCACAAGGATGGAAACGCCCATTTAATGATTCACTAATAATTTCACCATATTCAACAGGAATATAAACCTGAGGAACATTTAAATCTTTACAAATACTGTCAATGTTTTCCTTAAACTGCTTAGGTAAAACAATTGTTCCTGGATCAACTGATACAGCAATAGGATTAAAACCTAAGTACTTAGCAACTACTAATGAAAAACAACTATCTGCTCCACCAGATAAAGCAACAACAGCAGTATGATTAGAACTTTCAACAAAATCATGCTCTTTAAAATATGAATCAAGTGAAAAACTATAAATATCATCAATCTTAGATGAAACAAGATTTATAAGATTACTTAATGGAATTTCAAAATCAGGATTATCATTTAAAAACTTATTTAATGTATTTAAAGATAGTTCCATCCTATATTTCTTTGTTAAAAAATCCATATAACTCTCAACATGAATCTTACCTATACCAAGCTCTTCTCGTAGTTTACCAACAACCCAACCACCTTTTCCAATAATAGCAGATTTATCTGGCCTATCAGTTGTTATAATCCATAACTCATCAATATCTTCTTTATAAATAATTTCATGGATATTGATATCGATTTTATCATGACCAATGTCTTCTCTTATCTGTTGAATTTTATTTAGTAAACATTCTTCATCAATTTTCAAAATTTTTCACCAAAAAATAGTATTAATTTTTATTAATTATTCATTTAATTTTCATAATTTTTAAATACTTTGCCAAGTATATATTCTATTACTAAAAAGTTTTTTTTAGTAAAATTTTATAAAAATTATAAAAAGTTTATAATCAATGTGGGGATTGGGAAATAATGGCAAAATTCTTAGGAATATTGGGGGAAGAAGCAACTGCTGAAGATCCGCAATTACGCAGAAATAATATTCAATTAGGAGTGAATTATAAACGATTTAGTAAAGAACCAGTTGTGGGACGAAATCTGGTTATTAGATCTAACAGTATAATTTACAATGATGTTATAATTGGTGATGATTTTAAAACAGGACACAATGTAGTAATTAGGGAGAAAACTAACATTGGAAACGATGTACTTATAGGTACAAATACTGTCATAGAGGGAGAATGTGTAATCGGTAATAATGTAAGTATACAATCTAATGTATACATTCCACGAAACACAATAATAGAAGACAACGTATTTATAGGTCCATGTGCATGTTTTACAAATGATAGATATCCTATACGTGTAGATTACAAACTTAAAGGGCCACGTATAAGAAGAGGAGCTTCAATAGGTGCTAATACCACATTCTTATCTAATCTAGAAATAGGTGAAGGTGCTATGGTAGCTGCAGGAGCAGTTGTTACACGAAGTGTACCGCCATTCTATTTAGCAATAGGAACTCCTGCTAAAATTAAACCATTAGCTCCAGCTTTAAGAGTCCCTAACATTATTTAAACTTTTATTTATAATTTTTAATTTTATACTACTTTTTTTATTAACAAATATAGTTTAATAATCTTATTAGAAAACTATATATATGATATTAGATTATATTTAAGATATTATAAGTTTATGAAACTTTAACTTATGATTTTTATATTAAACAACTAATTTAAGATAAAAATAAATTATTTTTTTTCATTTTAACAGAATTTATCTTAACAATAATGATAATTATTTTACAATAGGAATAATGGAGCGAGAAATTAAATGATAGTGAAAGATTGGTGTTCATATTGTGGTGAATGTGCTGGAATATGTCCTAAAAATTGTATTGAAGTAAAAGAAACTAGTTTAGTTTTTGATGATGAAGAATGTACTGAAAATTGTGATTTCTGTGTACAAGCATGTCCTTTACACGCTTTAGAAAAAGAATAAACCTTAGGAGATTATGATATTTATGATAAAAACTGATGTATTAGTAGTTGGATCTGGACCTGCAGGTTCCACAGCAGCAAAACATGCAGCACTTGGCGGAGCAGATGTAATATTAATGGATAAAAAAGCAGAAATTGGAGCTCCAAAAAGATGTGCAGAAGGAGTATCAAAAAATGGACTTAAAAGAGTTGGAGTAGAAGTAAACCCAAGATGGGTAACACGTGAACTAGATGGTGTAAGACTCGTAGCTCCAGATGGAACCGATGTATGGTTAACAACTGATACTATAGAAATACCAGAAGCAGGATACATTCTTGAAAGAAAAATATTCGATAAGTACATGGCAATGGATGCAGCAAGAGCAGGTGCACAAATATTCATAAAAACACAAGCAAAAGGTGTAAGAAAAGATGGAGATGGATTCATAGTAACCTGTGAAAAAATGGGAGAACTATTCGAAATCAAATGTAAAATCTTAATAGCTGCAGACGGACCAGAATCACATGTTGCAAGATGGGCAGGACTAAAAACCACATACAACAAACCTAAAAATATGGAATCTGGAATCCAATACGAAATGTGTAATGTAAAACTCCAAGACCAAAATGTAATTGAATTTTTCTTCGGAAGTGTAGCTCCAGGAGGATACGTATGGATTTTCCCTAAAGAAGGAGACATTGCTAATGTAGGATTAGCAGTAATTGCAGAAATGGCAGAAAAACCTGCAATAGAATATTTAGATGATTTCGTAAAAACCAACCCTGCATTAAAAGATGCACAACCTGTAGAAATGAATGTAGGTGGAGATCCAGTAGGAGGAATCCACAAAAAAATCTATTCTGACAACCTTATGGTAGTTGGAGATGCAGCAAGCCAAGTAAACCCATTAACTGGTGGAGGAATTATCAGTGGTATGACTGGTGGAATGCACGCAGGTAAAGTAGCTGCAGATGCAATTAAAGATGAAGATTACAGTGCAAAACGTCTTAAAGAATATGATACTAACTTAAGAGACGCAATTGGTGACGAAATGAAAAAATACTTGAAAGTAAAAGACTACTTATTATCCTTAAGTGATAAAGAATTAAACAGTGTCGCAGTTGCTTTCCAAGATGTTGAGTTTGAAAAAGCAAACACAGAAGAACTTGTTAAAAACTTAATCAAAGTATCACCAAAAGCTGTACTTAAATTAGGTAAATTATTCTAAATTTACCTATTAATTACTTTTTTTTACTATCTTTTTTTTATTAAATTTTTATATTCCCACTTAATCTCTAATAAATACTAATTTTTAAGGGAAAAAACATATAAATAAAGTCAATAATATATTTTAACTAATATAAATGACATTAAAAAAAATTATTTAGAAAAATTTTTTTTTTATAAGGAGTTTAAAAAATCATGATTTTAATAACAGGTGGAGCAGGATACATAGGTTCACATATCAACAAAGCACTAAATAAGAACAACTATGATACAATAGTATTAGATAATCTTGTAAGTGGATATGAAAATACAGTTAAATGGGGGGAACTAATTGAAGCTGATTTAAGAGATTCAGAACAATTAGATAATATTTTCAAATCCTATGATATAGATGGAGTGGTTCATTGTGCAGCATTCACATCAGTACCAGAAAGTATACAACATCCTGCAATGTATTTAAAAAACAATTTCCAAAACACATTAAACCTTATAAAAATCATGAAAGAAAATAATGTTAAAAATTTCATATTCTCATCAACAGCATCATTATATGGAAACCCAGAAAAAATGCCAATAAATGAAAAAGCACCAACAAAACCAATAAACCCTTATGGTCAATCAAAATTGCTAGTTGAAAAAGCATTACAAAGAGAATCTGAACAAGGAAACTTAAATTATATTTCACTAAGATACTTTAATGCATCAGGTGCAGATCCAGATACAGAAATTGGTGAAATGCACAATCCAGAAACACATTTAATCCCATTAATATTAGATACAGCTATAGGAAAACAAAGCTTCATCTCAATATATGGAGATGATTACAACACTCCCGATGGAACATGTATCCGAGATTACATACATGTAAACGATATAGCAAAAGCCCATCTCTTAGCATATGATTACTTAAAAGAAAAACAAGAATCAAACATATTTAATTTAGGAAATGGAAATGGTTTCTCAGTAAAAGAAGTTATAGATGTATGTAGAAAAGTTACCGATGTAACTATACCAACAATAGTTAAACCAAGAAGAAAAGGAGACCCAGCAAAATTAATAGCAGACTCCAGTAAAATACAAGAAGAATTTAATTGGAAACCAGAATATGATACTCTAGAAAAAATTGTAGAAACAGCTTGGAAATGGCATAAAAAATATAATGAATAAAAAAAGAATTTGAGTTGGTAATTAATTATGGAAAATGAAAACAACATAGACATAGAAAACTTCCAAATAGATGAAGATGAAGATTATAATTATTCCCAAGAAGACTCTTATGAAGAAGAAAATTATGAATATAATAATCATATTTTAGATGTTAGAATAATAGTCAAAGATTTAAAATCAGCTGAAACATTAATCAAAGCTATAAACAATATGAATCTTAAAGAAAACTATAATATGAATGTATCTTCAATAATACCAACAACAGATATGGATATAGCTAAAAAAGCAACACTTGATTCAGATATAATATTAATAGCAACAGAATTAACAAATGAAAGTAAAGAACAATTCTTAGAATATTATAAAGAATTAAAAACCAGTTACAATTACATAGAATACCTAATATTTTCAAAATCAAACAACTTAAATTCAACAGATTTAAGTCCAATAGAGAATGAAATACATAACAGTATAATTAGAGCTTCATTAACTTCAATATTAAACAACACAGATATTAGTAAAGTTCAAAAACAATTATACAACTTACAATTAGATTATAATAAAAATCAAGAAATAAATGAACAATTATCATTAGAAAATAATCGTGCAATTGCCCAAGCAAAAGAATTATCAAGTAAAAACGAAGATTTAACAGATCAAATCAGAAGCTTACAACTAAGTTTAGACAATATAAAATCAGATTACAGTAATTTTAAATCACAATTTGCAAACATATACTCAAAAGATTTACTTGAAGTATTCAATATTAAAGAATTATGGGAAGAATCATTTAATGAAATATTAAATGATGAATCAAAAGTTATAATAGCAACTAATCACTTCAAACCATTAAATATTGTAGTGGGTCAAGGATTTATAGTTGCTAAAACAAAAGATGAAGCAATAGATTGGTTAAAAATTATTAGAACAACATTAATATTTTTAGAAAATGATAATGGAAATTTAGAAAATGAAATAAATAACCAAAATACTAATTCAAATACTTACTTAAACAATAATGCTAATTTTAATAACTCATCAAATGATGATTATAAAAAAGATAATGATAAAGATTATGAAGTTCCAAATAGTTTCCAAAACTTTTGGGATTAAATAAAAAATAATTCTTATATAAAAAAAATAATTATTATATATTATGACATTCAAAAAATTAAATATACAAAAATGTTATTTTTTGAAGTTAAATTTTCTATATTAGACGGAGATTATAAAATTGCAAGATAAATGTGGGATTATAGGAGTGCGTTCTATCAATCATGATATGGATGTTTCCTCTTTAATTTATTATGGATTGTATGCTTTACAACATAGAGGGCAAGAATCAGCCGGTATAGCTACTTTTAATCATGATTCAGGTTTAAACTTTTACTGTGGAATGGGATTATTAACAGATGTTTTTAAAGATAATCAAATCAAAAATTTATCTGGAAATGTTGGAATTGGACATGTACGTTACTCAACAACAGGACAATCCAAACTAGAAAACTCTCAACCATTCGTAACTGATTTTGATAAAGGATATATTTCAATAGCTCATAATGGAGATATTGTTAACTCTTACAGATTAAGAAAAGAATTAATCGATGAAGGGTATGAATTCCAATCAGATTCAGACTCAGAAGTATTATGTTACTTAATTAAAAGAGAAAATGAAAGAACAGATAATATAATAGATGCAATAGAAAATGTTTCAAAAGATATAGTAGGATCATACTCATTAACAATTTTAATTAACAATGATTTATATGTTGTCCGTGACCCTAGAGCAATTAAACCATTAGTCTTAGGTAAAAAAGATGGTATGTACATTGCAGCATCAGAAACTGTAGCCTTAGATGTTATAAATGCAGAATATGTTCGTGATTTAGAACCTGGAGAAGTATTGTACTTTGAAGGAGATGAAGTTAAAAGTCATATTCTAGAAATAGCAGGTAATTTCCCACTTGCAAGATGCATGTTTGAATATGTTTACTTTGCAAGACCAGACAGTACAATAGATGGGAAAACAGTTTATGATGTACGTAAAAAAATAGGGGAAATGTTATACAAACAATTCCCAATAGATGATGCTGATGTAGTAATGCCTGTACCCGATTCAAGCATACCTGCAGCTATAGGATACTCAAGAGCAAGTGGAATACCTTATGGTGAAGGATTAATTAAAAATCGTTATGTTGGAAGAACATTTATCATGCCAACACAAGAAGAACGGGAAATAGCAGTCAAATTAAAAGTAAACCCATTAGCTTCAGAATTAAAAGGCAAAAAAATCGTACTAATTGATGACAGTATAGTAAGAGGAACAACATCAGAATCACTCATACAAATTTTAAAAGATTCAGGAGCAAAAGAAGTTCACTTAATGATAGGATGCCCACCAGTAATAAGTCCATGTTACTATGGAGTAGCTATGGCAACTAAAAAAGAGTTAATTGCTGCAAACTATTCTGTTGAAGAAATAAGACAAAAACTAGGGGCAGAAACTTTAGGATACATTAGTATAGAAAATTTAATTGAAGCAATTGGATTTGATAGAGAAGAACTATGCTTAGGTTGTATTACCGAAGAATATCCAACATGCATACCTGATACAGCAACTGTTGAATCATATTACAAATTCTAAATTCTTTTTAAATTTTTTTTTATTTAAACTTTTTTAACATTTAAACTTTTTTTTTATTATATTAATTTTAAATTTTTAAGAATAAAAATAATGGATAATTGATTACATGGTAGAATTACTAGCACCAGCAGGAAATTTCACAAGTTTATCTGCAGCACTAAAAAATGGGGCAGACTCAATATATATTGGATTAGATGGGGCAAACATGCGAGCCAATGCAGATAATTTCCAATTAGAAGATATAAAACAAGCTTCCAAATTAACAAAAGAATATGGAAGTAAATTATACATCTGCACAAATACCATGATGAAAAATCCAGATATTGAAAAAGTAAAAAACCAATTACCAAAAATAAAAGAATATGGAGCAGATGGAATAATAATATCTGATCTAGGACTAATTAAACCAGTAAAAGAAAATGATTTAGAAGTACATTTAAGTGTGCAAGAAAACACTTCAAACACAGATACATTAAAAATATTAGGAGAATTAGGAGTAAAAAGAGCAATACTCTCAAGAGAACTATCGTTAAAAGAAATAAGTGAAATAGCACACAATTCACCTATAGAAACAGAAATATTTATACATGGAGCAATGTGCATGGCAATAAGTGGAAGATGCTTCTTAAGCTATGGATTATATGGTCGAAGCGCAAACTGCGGAGACTGCCTACAACCATGTAGAAAAGAATGGAAACTAAGTTATGAAGGAAATAAAAATTCAAAAGTCATCAACACCTCAGAATGTGAAGATGAATCATTCATAATCTCACAATCATATGATAATTCATACATGACAAACTTTTTCTCACCCCACGACATGGCACTAATTGAACACATTCCAGAATTAATGGAAACAGGAGTAGATTCATTTAAAATAGAAGGAAGAGCACGTGCGCCTGATTATGTGGCAACAGCCACAAGAGTATACCGTGAAGCAATAAATAAATATGATTCTGGAAATTATAAATATAATCCCCAATGGATGGAAGATTTAAATAAAGTATTCAATCGTGGATTTGACACAGGATTCTACTTCAACACACCATATCAAAAAAGTGAAGATAACCAATCAAAATATATTAAAAAAGACATAGCTAAAGTTGTCAATTATTACAATAAAATACAAGTTGCAGAACTACGAATATGGGATGACCTTCGTATAGGTGATGAAATAATGATACAAGGACCAACAACAGGTTCTATAATTCATAAAATAAGTTCTATGCAAATAGACAAAAAACCAATAAACTTTGCTCCAAAAGGATCTAATGTTGCAATAGCAATTGAAGATAAATTAAGAGAAAGTGATCATGTTTATAAATTACTAAAAAGAGATACAGAATAATTAAAAAAAATGGGAGTTAATATATTGCAAAAACAAAAAAAGATAGCTATATATGGAAAAGGTGGAATTGGAAAATCCACAACAGTAGCTAACATATCTGCAGCATACAGTCAAGAAGGGAAAAAGCTAATGGTTATTGGCTGTGATCCTAAATCAGATACAACAAGAACATTATATGGTAAAAGAATACCAACAGTAGTAAGCACACTAAAAGATAATCACCAACCACCAATGGATGATTTAGTATTTACTGGATATAATGGAATATTATGTGTTGAAAGTGGAGGACCCGAACCTGGAGTAGGATGTGCAGGACGAGGAGTAATCGTAGCAATGAAACGATTAGAAAATGCAGGGGCATTTGAAAAAGACTTAGATATAATATTCTATGATGTATTAGGGGATGTAGTGTGTGGAGGATTCTCAGTTCCACTTCGTGAAGATTATGCTGATGAAGTATTCATAGTATCATCTGGAGAATATATGTCACTATATGCAGCAAACAATATTAGTAAAGGAATCAAAAAATTAAAAGGAAAATTAGCTGGAATAATTTGTAACTGTAAAGGAACTCCAAATGAAGAAGAAATAGTTCAATCATTTGCAGAAAAAATAGGAACACAAGTTATAGGAACAATAAAAAGAAGCAACCTCATACAATTAAGTGAATTAGATGCAAAAACGGTAGTGGAAAAATATCCAAAATCTGAAGAAGCAGAAGAATATAGAAAACTTGCAGATAAAATATTTTCCAACAATAAGTATGTAATTCCAGAACCTTTAAATGATGAAGATTTTGAAGACTTTTTCAAACAATTCATTTAATTTATTTTTTTTTTTAGCATTGATTTTTATTTAAAAAAATTTTTATACTTTCTATTTAAATACATATTAAATAATTAAGAAAGAAAAAAATTTGGAAAAATAAAGTAATGTCTTTTATAAACAAAGTTGATAATGGAAGACAAGATAAATACTCTCCATTCATCAATACAACCCTAGTTAATAATTTAAAAAAATTTTCTAGAATAATAGCTTATTTATTAGCATTCACATGTCTAGTGATTTTATTAATAACAGAACAAAATTTCTCAGGTATTTTTGTATCTGAATTAAAACAGTTCTCAGTCAATGCAATATTTAATTTGCTAATTTTACTATCTTTTTTAATATTATCAAGTAAAGATAAACGTTATTTTAAATATTCAAAAATTATTTTTTATTGTATAATAGTATTAACAGTATTTTTTATATTTGCATACGCCAACATATTCAATTTAGCTAATTATATAATATTTTTTAAGGGAATCTTTTCATTGGGCTTAATTAGAAAGTTAATTTTTGTTTTTGCACTTTATTCCTTAATTTATGAACGCCATTATAAAATTTCTCAATCCTTATTGTTAGTTGTTGTAATTTGTGGATTTTTTTCCTTTTTTTACTTTTTACATGCAGGTACTTTAAATCCATTATATTCACTTTATTATTTTTTATTCTATCTACTATTTTCAGTAATGTTCATAGTTTATAGTTCTGATAAAGGGATTTTTAAACAATTAAATTTAAACACAGATAGTAGTACATTAGCTAGAAGAATATTCCTTTCATCTTCATTTTTTTTTAACAATGCTCTGTTTTATGCTTATTATAATGTATTATTACACTCCAATAAATGAAATCACTTCAGAATTAATTTTAGGAATAGGGTGTTTAGTGTTTTTAGTAGGTGTAATGTTCTATTATAATAATAAAATTAATTTCAGTGATTATGAAAAATTAAAAGTAGAAAAAGAATCTCATCAAAAAGAAGTATTTTTCGAAGATATATTACATTTCACTGTTGAAGGAGTATTATACTTAAATAAAGATTTTAAAATAGTATATGCAAATCAAGAATTCAATGAGGCATTTAACACGGATGATCATAATATAATTGGAGAAGACTACTTGGAAGTATACCCAAAAACCCCAATCAATGATAAAATAATAAAATGTAGTGAAGATTCAGAAACAAAATTTTTTGAAGAAACTTTTAGAACCAATAAAAGAGAGATAATTATAACTGGTTGGATAATTCCTTTTATTCAAAATGATAAATTCAATGGAGTTATAATTACAGGATTAGATATTACAAATACTGAAAAAAGACAATCTGCATTAAAAAATAGTATGGATGAAAAAAATGCTCTTTTAACTGAAGTTCATCATCGTGTTAAGAATAACATGCAAATAATTATTAGTTTACTTAATTTACAATCTCATAAAATTCAAGATCAAGCAGCTAAAGATGCTATTTTCCAAACTCAAACTAGAATTAGGAGTATGGCATTAGTTCATGAAAACTTATATAAAAATTTTGATTTTGCAGATATGAATATTGAAGTATATATTAATGATTTAGTTAATGAGATTAGAGCAACTTATATGTCCTCTTCTAATATATCATTTAAAACTGATGTGATTAAAGCTTTTATAAGTATTGATATTGCAATTTCTTTAGGTTTAATTATTAATGAACTTTTAACTAATTGTATTAAGTATGCATTTCCAGATTTGCAGAAAGGAACAGTTTGGGTTAAACTTTATGAGCAAAACGATGAATATGTTTTAATCGTTCAAGATGATGGTGTAGGTGCTAATAATTCTAAGATTAAAGGTACAGGTATAGGTTCTACTTTAATTGAAAGTTTAGTAATGCAAATTAATGGATATTATCAAATTGAAGGAAATAATGGAACAAAAGTAACCATCAAATTTGAAAAATAAAATAAAAATTATTTTTAGATAATTTAATAAATAATATTTTAAATATAAAAAATCATGGAATGTCTTTGTAATAAAAGAAAAGTAGAGGTTGAATAAATTGTTTAATACCCTTAAAAATAATGAATTTTTTGAAGATTTTTCCTCTAAAAATTTAGATTATAAATATATAAATAGATTAAAAATTCTTTCACAAATTTTTTTTATTCTAGTTATCTTAATGGTATCATCTACATTTTCAATGGATTTAAACAGTCTTAGTAATGAACTATTATCCATTTTTATAATTGGACATTTTTATATTTTAGTATTATGTTTAACTGCTTTTTTAACTGTTTCAAAATATAATGTTAAATGTGATAAATTAATTAAAGTTTTATTTATCTTATCTGGGATTTTACTTGTAATGTTCTTTGGAATATTTCTATTTTTTAGATCAGCATTCTATTCTCAAGGATTAAACATTCTATTCAATTTTGGCTTAAGTCCTTTCTTGTTTATATTGCTTTATTGCTCAGTTTTTAAGAAATATTACTTTGAATCCCAAATTTTATCTTTTTCAATGGTTGTTTTAGGATTATTTGGATTTTTCTATTTTATACAACCTGAATATTTGAATTTGTTCTTTGCATTCCATTTTCTCTTAATGTTTTTATTTACAGGAGTAGGTTTTTTATTCTCTTTCCCAGAAAAAGGATTTGTAAAAATATTCACTTTCAATACTTCCAGTAGTCGTTTTTCAAGAAATGTAATCACTATATTATATTTTTTAGTAATTGTAATGCTATTTTTATTTTTTGCAGTAGATGATTATCATATACCAATTAATAAAAGTTTTTTAATTGGAGCATTATTAGCAGCATTTGTATTAACATTATTATATTTATTAATTTTATTATTTGCTAAAAAAATTAATGAAAATGATATAGATAGATTAGTGGCTAAAAAAGAAGCGCAAGAAAGAGAAGATCTATTTAAACAACTCATAAATTATACTAATGATGCTGTATTAGTAACAAATAAAAATGATGAAGTTGTCTATGCAAACCCTAAAATTTATGAATATTATAATATACATGACAATATTATTGGTCTTAACTATTTAGACTCTTCATTAAACATGTTCCATAATAAACAAGATTATATAAATACATCAAAAAATTTACAAGCAAAATTCATACCTACTTATTTAATCAATAATAAAAATAATCGTTATTTAAGTGGTTATATAGTTCCAATTATTAAAGATGGTAAATTTAATGGTATAATCCAAACATTAGTGGATATAACAGAATTTAAAGAAGATGAAAGTAACCTTAAATCTTCAGTTGACATGTTAAATGTGCTTTTAACTGAAGTTCATCATCGTGTAAAAAATAATATGCAAATAATTATAAGTCTTTTAAATTTACAAAAATACCAAATTGAAGATGTGAATGTTAGAAAATCATTAGATGAAAGTCAATCTCGTATAAAAGCAATGTCATTGGTTCATGAAAACCTTTATGTAACTGGAAACTTTTCTGAAATAAATATTAAAGATTATACAAATTTATTAATAGATAATGTGAAAAAACATTATTCTTATATTCCTAATTTGGAAATTAAAGATAATGTAATAGATGATTTTATTGATTTAGATACTGCAATACCTTTAGGTTTAATAATTAATGAAAATTTAACTGCATCTGTTTTATATGGATTTGATAATGGGGAATATTTAAAAAAGACTAATAAAACAGGTATTATAACTATTGATTTATCTAAAAATAATCAAGAGTATATATTAAAAATAACTGATAATGGTCCAGGTATAGAACCTGAGAGTGTTAAAAAATATGGAATAGCTCAAGAACTTATAAAAGGTTTAACAATTCAATTAAGTGGAAAATTAGATGTTTCTTTCACAGAAAATGGTATTAGACTCAACATAACATTTCCTATTAAACAATGAAAAAAGTTAAATTAATTAGTATTAGTACTTTTTTTTTAAAAAAATTTTTATACCATTTTTAATAAATATAAATTAATTATACTTCATATAAGTTTAATAAAACAAAGTAGGCTGTATATTTTTATGTTTCTTGAAAAATTTACTAATGATACTGAAAAGGAAAAGTATTCCAAATTCATTAATAAAGAATTAGTAAGTAATTTGAAAAAATATTCTAGAATTATAGCTTATTTTTTGATATTTTGTTGTATAGTGATACTTTTAATAAATGAAGAAAATTTTTCTGGATTATTATCAAATTTAAAAACAGTTTCTTTTAATAATGTTTTTAATCTTTTAGTATTGATTTCTTTTGTTCTTTTTTCTAGTCAAGATAAACATTTAAAAAAATACTCTAAAATTATATTTTATTTAGTATTAATATGTACAGCTATATCAATTTTAAATTTATTTGATATCTTTAATTTATCTTATTTTATTCCAATTTATGAATTTGGAATAATTAAGTTTGTATTGATTTCTTTTGTACTTTATTCAACTATTTATAAACGATATTATAAATTTTCTCAGGTTTTAGCGATAGCTGTAATGCTTATAGGATTCTTTGGATTCTTTTATTATTTGCATCTTGATACATTAGACCTAGTTTTAGCCATAATATATTTGTTATATTTTGTAATGTTACCTTCAATTTTCTTAACTTACAGTTCTGATGAAGGACTTTTTAGGAGTTTATGTTTAACCACTACTGGAAGTATTTTAGCTAGAAGAATATTAACATTAACTACTATCTTCCTCATGGTATTAAGTTTTGTTTTAATGATATTACATTCTTTCACACAATTAGTTAATGAAACATGGTCAAAATTAATTTTATCAATTGGATCTGTAGTATTTCTTTTAATAACAATGTATTATTATGCTAATAAAATGAATTACAGTGATTATCAAATTTTAAAGTCTAGAAAAGAATCTCAGAAAAGAGAAATCCTATTTGAAGATATTATACAATATACAGTAGAAGGAATATTAGTCATAGATAAAGAAGATAAAATTACATATGCAAATCAAGTATTTTTTGACTTATTAAATCAAGATAAAAATATAATTGGTAAAAATTATCATTTATTAATTAATGATAGAATGGATAAAGGTATAACAGAATGTAAAGAAACATTACAACCTAAATTTTACGATCGCTCTATTAATATAAATAATAAAGAGATGTTATTTAATGGATGGATAATTCCATTTATTAAAAATGAAGAATTTAATGGTATTATAATCACTGGTTTAGATGTTACAGAATCTTCTGAAAGACAATCTGCATTAAAAAAGAGTATTGATGAGAAAAATATTTTACTTACAGAAGTTCATCATCGTGTAAAAAATAACATGCAAATAATTATAAGCCTACTTAATTTACAATCTCATAAAATTCATGATGAAAATGCTAAGACTGCAATTCTTAATACTCAAACACGTGTAAGAAGTATGGCTTTAGTTCATGAAAACTTATATAAAAATTTTGATTTTGCAGATATGAATATTAACGAATACATTAATGATTTAGTATTGGAAGTTAAAGGAACATACTTAACTTCTAATAATATAACCTTCAAAACTGATGTGATTAAAGCTTTTATTAATATAGATATTGCAGTTTCATTAGGTTTAATATTAAATGAGCTAATAACTAATTGTATTAAATATGCTTTTCCTGATGGTCAAGAGGGAATAATTTCTATTAATTTATTCAAAGAAAACGAGCTTTTTGTTCTTGTTGTAGAAGATAATGGTGTTGGAGCAGATACTTCTGAATCTAAGGGTACTGGAATTGGCTCTACTTTAATTAGTAGTCTTGTTACTCAAATTGATGGAACTTATAAAATGGAAAGTTTGAATGGTACTAAAGTCACTATTACTTTTAAAAATCAATAATTAATCTAATTTTTTAAAGTATTCTAAATCATGATACTTCATGTTTAAAGTTTTATAAGCATTTTCTACATTTTCAATAGCAGTATCATAATCTTTAAAGTAAGTTAAATGACTATTGCATTTACAATCACTAGATCCAAAATTGTCTATGGTTTCTCTTTTGTCACTAATTAATTGGGCTAATTCACATTCTACTCTTTTATCAGATATTGTGAATAAAACTTCTTTTATATAATTATTATCATTTTTTAGTAAGTAATCAATGTGCCAGTGTAATTTTTTTTCTTTTCTTAAATGTCTTTTAATTCGTGCGGTTAATGAGTTCATTGCTGAACCAGTATAAACATAATAACCTTTAGGGAATTTTATGTCATTACCTATAGCACCAACTTTAATATTAATATTTTCTTTTTGACAAATGATTAAATTGTATGTACCTTTCATTAATTTTAATTTTAACATTGTATTATTTATAATTTTTATTTGACTATTCTTTTTAATTGATTTAAATAGTAATGGCATAAATTTTATTAGATAATTATAAATACAATCCAAAATAAAACAAAAAAATAATAAACTGTTACATAATACAATTTTTTTTAAGGAGAATAAAAATTGTTTGAAAATAAGAATAGAGACTATTCATTTGAAAACTACTCTAAACAACATATGGATTATAAATATGCTGAAAAATTAACATTATTTGCTAAAATAATGTTTGCATTAGCAGCATTAATAATCATTTTCAGAACACCTTCAGAAATACAAAATCAAACAATTCAATTATGCCAATATATCATATTCGGTCATGCTTATGCAATAATATTATCTTTAACAGCATTATTATCAATTTCAAAATATTCAACTAAATTAAAGAAAATAACAAAAATATTATTTTATCTGACCGGATTTTTATTAATAATATTTTTTACTTTATCCCTAACTTTTAACCCATTTACTTCAGTGTTAAATCACTCATTAATACCTTATGTAGTTTTAACTCCATTTTTATATGTATTATTATATTTTACAGTTTTTCAAAAAAATTATAAATTTTCACAAATTTTATCATTAATAATTCTTTTAATAGGATTTACAGGATTCTTCTACTTTTTACAAAGTGGGACATATGATTTTAATTTAGCATTCCATTTCATCATAATGTATTCTTTTATAGGAATAGGTTTTATATCTTCTTTCCCTACAAAAGGAGTTATAAAAACTTTTTGTTTAAATACTTCAAGTAGTAGATTAGCAAGATATTTAATATGCACACTATCCATTTTAGTAATATTATTACTAGTAGTATTCTTTGTATTCGCTGATTTACACTTCCAAATAATTAAAAATTTCTTAATTGGAGCATTTGTAGCAACATGTGTATTAGCATTTATTTACCTAGTAATTTTCATTTTTGTTAAACAAATAAATGAAAATGATATGAATAGAGTAATAACAGAAGAAAAATCTCAAGAAAGAGAAGAACTATTCGAACAATTAATCAACTTCACAAATGATGCAGTATTAGTAACCAACAAAGAAGATGAAATTGTATATGATAATCCAAATTTTTATGAATATTTAAGCGTACAAAAAGGAACCATAGTAGGTAAAAATTTCTTAGACCCTTCATTAAATATGTTTAAAAAGAAAAAACAATACTTAAAAGCAAAACAAAACTTAACAACAGAATCTATGAAGGATCATGCAGTAGGTGATGAAAATATTATTTTAAGAGGTTATATAATACCAATTATAAAAAATGAGGAATATGACGGAATGGTTCAAGTTGCAGTTGATGTAACAGAATTTAAAGAAAATGAAAGTAACCTTAAATCATCAATGGATTTAATGAATGTATTATTAACAGAAGTCCATCATCGTGTAAAAAACAATATGCAAATAATTATAAGCCTTCTAAACTTACAAAAATATCAAATAGACGATCCAACAGTTAGAAATGCATTAGATGAAAGTAAATCCCGTATAAAAGCAATGTCATTGGTTCATGAAAACCTTTATGTAACTGGGAACTTTTCAGAAATAAATATTAATGAATATACAAAGTTACTATTAGAAAATTTAAAAACACAATTCTCATATATTCCAAATTTAACTTTCAATCAAAATGTAATAGATTATAATATAGATTTAGACACAGCAATACCTTTAGGTTTAATCATAAATGAAATAATAACTGGATCAATATATTATGGATTTGACAATGGAGATTTTTTAAAAGAAAATAATATTACTGGTATCATCAATGTTAATTTATCTAAAAAAGATGAAGAATTTAAATTACAAATATATGATAATGGTCATGGAATAAATCATGATCACGTAAATGATTATGGAATAACTCGGGAATTGGTAGCTGTTTTAGCAGATCAATTAGATGGAAAATCAAAAATTAACTTAACTGCTAATGGTTTTGAGTTTATTTTAAAATTCAGCATAAAACCTATTAAAAAACCGGAGAGTTAATAAAAATGGAAAATATGACATTTAAAATACGTGCTAAAGGCCATAAAAATGTAACAAGTAAACATAAATCCACATTTGAAATTACAAAAGATTCAGAGATTGGAATAACTGCTGATTGTATAATTGGTGTAGATATTGATAAATCTATGTTAGATTTTCCAGAGGATTTTAAAAACAAATTAGCTAATAATGATACTCATGTGATAATGAAGCTTAAAACTTCAAATGGTTTTGATGAAATTCATGGTTATGGAGATAATGAATTAACATTAACTCATCCCACTGATATTGTTTGTCGAAAAAGTAATTATACTTGTAATAGAACTTTAATGGTTAAAGCAAATAAAGCTTCTAATGATTTGGATTCTAATCTTATTGAAGATTTAAGTAATGGTGAATTTATGGATGTTGAAATTATTTTAGAATAATATTTTTTTAAGGATAAAGTTTAAATACTTTAATGAATAGATTGATTATTACTGTATTATTTATTTATGATAATGCGGGGGTGGTCGAGTGGTCAAAGGCGATAGGTTGAGGGCCTATTGGGTTAGTCCCTTCGCGGGTTCAAGTCCCGTCTCCCGCACCATTTTTATATAAAAGACCAAAAAAACCAAATTTAAACAAAAACTTTTTTTAAAACAAATTTACACAATAAATATTCAAAAAACTTATTTTTCTTAACAAACAATTTTAGTTTTTACAATTGATTAATTTATCAAATTTTATATATTTTAAAAAATAAAAATAATTTAAATTATAAATTATTAAAAATTTTACAAAAATTTTATGTAAAATATCAATACATTAATCGGAGGTAATCTATTGAAAGCAGTTATACCTGCAGCAGGTTTAGGAACAAGATTCTTACCTGCTACTAAAGCACAACCAAAAGAAATGTTACCTGTTTATGATAAACCCACCATACAATATGTTATAGAAGAAGCAGTAGCTTCTGGCATTGATGATATAATAATCGTAACAGGTAAAGGAAAAAGAACAATCGAAGATCATTTCGACAGATCATTTGAACTAGAACACCACCTAAAAGAAAGAGGAAAACTCGATTACTTAGAACAAATCAAAGAAATCAGTAACCTAGCAGATATTTATTATGTGAGACAAAAAAAGCAAAAAGGATTAGGTCATGCTATTTACTGTGCAGAAAAACATATTGGTGATGAACCATTTGCAGTAATGCTAGGAGATACAATTACAAAAGGAAAAACTCCATGCACTAAACAATTAATAGATGTATGTAATAAATATAACTCCTCTGCCATATCTGTTGAAGAAGTACCCGAAAATAAAATAGAAAGATATGGTATAATAGATGGAGAACAAGTAGAAGATAGAGTATATAAAATAAATAAACTAGTGGAAAAACCATCTATAAAAGAAGCACCATCTAACCTAGCAATCATGGGACGTTATGTACTAACTCCCGACATATTTGAAAAAATAGAAAATACAGAACCTGGAAAAGGTGGAGAAATACAATTAACTGATGCACTCTCAAAATTAGACTCAATTTACGGTGCTGTTTTTGATGGAAAATCTTATGATATAGGAAACCGTATAGAATGGTTAGAAACCTCCTTAGAATTTGCAATGTGTGATGAAGACGCACGTAAAGAATTAACAAATTATATTCAAAACGATTTATTCTAAAAAAAATTTCAATGGTAGTTAAATTTATGACTAATGGAAAGAGTTCACTAAAAGAAGAATTGGATATTACAAAAAGAAAACTCCAAAATATGAGTCAATTAAATGACCAATTAAAAACTAGAAATACTTATTTACAAAATAGAATGTCTCCATTAGTTAAAGAAAAACAAGAACTACAAGAAGAACTCTACAAATATAAAGCCATGGAATTAAAACTCAAAAGCAAAGAAATAGTTAATTTCAAAATAGATTATAACAAAATGAAACATCGAACAAAAGTAACAAAAGAACTCTTAGATAAAGAAAGAAAAGAAAATAAAAATCTAAATAAAAAAATAGATGGATTAAATAAAGATGTTGATGATTTATTTGAAATAATCGATGAAATAAGTGAAAATATAGATAAAATAATGGATGAAAATTACCTATTAAAAGACTTAATAATAGATTACCAATACCAAAGCTTCTGGGATTTCTTACGAGAAAAGAAACCTGAAAACTTAACCAAATATGAAAAAACAGTAACAACTGAAAATAAAATCAGTCAAATTTATAAAAACGATAATATTAAAAAAATAGAAGGGAATTAGTAAAATGGAAACTCAAAGAATATTAGTAACCGGTGGAAGTGGATTTATAGGAACAAACTTAGTAAATGAACTCCGTAACAGAGGACATGAAGTTTTAGCATCAGACCTCCTACACCATGAAGATGAAGCAGACTTATACAGTGACTCATACTCAGATTATGTACGTGGGGATATCAGAAGTTATCGTCAAATGGAAAGAATATTCGAAGATAATGATGATTTTGATTATGTATACAATTTAGCTGCAGAATATGGAAGATGGAATGGTGAAGGATACTATGAAAACCTTTGGAAAACTAATGTAATGGGTTTAAAAAACATGATTCGATTACAAGAAAAACTAGGTTTCCGTATGATCAGCTTCTCATCAGCAGAAGTATACGGAGATTATGAAGGAATCATGACTGAAGATGTAATGGAAAAAAACCCAATAGCAGACACATATCAAATGAATGATTATGCAATAAGTAAATGGGCTGGAGAACTAATGGTAATGAATTCAGCAACAATGTTCAATACAGAAACCGTTAGAGTAAGACCAGTAAACTGTTACGGTCCACATGAAGCTTACTCTCCATATAAAGGATTTATACCAATATTCATATATAAGGCATTACATGATTTACCATATAGTGTACATATGGGACATAAAAGAATCATAGATTATGTAGATGATACTGCAAACACTTTCGCTAACATCGTAGATAATTTCATTCCAGGTGAAGTTTACAATGTAGGAAGTAAACAAGAATGGGAAAGAGATATCAAACAATACAGTGACATGGTACTAGAAGCATGTGGAAAAGATGATTCCCTTATCACATACACAGAACCTGAAGCTTTCACAACAAAAGTAAAAACAATAGATTTCAGCAAAGCAATAAAAGACTTAAAACATGACCCTAAAATCCCTCCAGAAGAAGGAATTAAAAGAACTGTAGAATGGATGAAATATTATTATAGAATAGAATAAAAAAAATTTTAGAGTTTAATTCATAAAAATAAGAGGGTTTGACAATAATGGTTAAGTCAATAGCTATTATACCTGCATATAATGAAGAAGTAGCAATAGGATCTATAGTACTTAGAACCTTAAAGTATGTGGATAATGTTTTATTAATAGATGATGGTAGTGATGATAAAACAAAAGAAGTAGCTTTACTAGCTGGAGCTCATGTTTTAACTCACCCTACTAATTATGGAAAAGGGGTAGCTTTAAAATCAGGATTTGATTATTTAAAAGACTTAGATTATGATATAATAATAACAATTGATGGTGATGGTCAACATAATCCTGATGAAATTCCTGAAATAATGAGACCTGTTTTGGAAGATGGAGCTGATTTAGTAAATGGCAGTAGATATATGAATGGTCCAGAAGAAAACACACCAGCATACCGAAGAGTAGGTCAACAAGTATTAGATAAAGCTACAAATATTTCTGCAGGAATTAATGTAACAGATTCACAAAGTGGATTTAGAGCATTCAGTAAAAGAGCATTAAATTGTTTCAGATTCAAAGACACTGGATTTGGTATTGAAAGTGAAATGCTCGCAGATGCCGCAGAGGCAGGTTATAAAATAGTTGAAGTTCCAATAACTGTTAGATATGATGTTGATAGTTCAACTAAAAATCCAGTTACTCATGGAGTTGGAGTATTACTCAAAATTGGTAAAGATAAAGTACAAAGAACTATTAAAAAATAATTTCGTGTGATTTTTATGAAAAAAGTTAAAGATGGTATAATGGGAGTAGTTATAGGGGATGCATTAGGTGTGCCTTATGAATTTAAACCTAGAAAATATTTTGATGAAAATCCTGTAAACTCAATGGATGGTTATGGTACACATAATCAACCTGCTGGAACATGGTCTGATGATTCTAGTTTAACCTTAGCAACATTAGATAGTTTAACTAATGGGATTGATTATGAAGATATGATGAAAAAATTTTATGCATGGTTTATGGACTCTGATTACACTGCAACTGGGGAAATATTTGATATGGGTATTACAACCAGAACTGCAATAATTGATTATGGTAATGGAAAAAATCCTATAATGTGTGGAGGAAACGGTGAACGAGATAATGGAAATGGTTCACTAATGCGAATATTGCCAATAGCATATTATTTGGAAGAAAATTGCATGGATATGGATAAACAAATTGAAATAATCCATAATTTATCTGCATTAACTCACAGGCATATTAGAAGTCAAATGGCTTGTGGAATATATGTGAATATAGCATTAAAATTAATAAATAATGATTCTGGAATTGGACTGGAAGATGTAATAAAAAATGGTATAAGTACTGCAATTGAATATTATGAAACCCGACCAGAATGTCAGGAAGAATTAAACAATAATTTCAAAAGAATAGTTGATGGCAGTATATTTGATGTATCACGTGATGAAATTTTAAGTAGTGGTTATGTAACAGCTACTTTAGAAGCATCAATATGGTGTTTAACTCATACAAATAATTTTAAAGATTGTGTATTAACTGCAGTTAATTTAGGTCATGATACTGATACTACTGCAGCTGTAGCTGGTGGATTAGCTGGAATTTATTATGGTTATGATGAAATTCCAATTGAATGGCTTGAAGAAATAGATCAAATTGATGATATACTTAATTTATGTGAAAATTTTGAAATTAAAAAAAAATAATTAAAAAAAAATGAGGAATGGGAAAAATGAAGCTTGAAGAAATGTTAGCAAAATGTCCAGAATGTGGATCAACTGATAAAATAGTTAAAAGACGAATGATTGATAACCATCATGCACATGCTGAATTAAAAGAAATTGTATGTGAAAATTGTGGACATGTATTCCAAGAAGGATCCAGAGATAAAGAATCTGAAGAAATTAAAGAAAAAGGAAAAATTATTGATAGTTTAAACCAGACTGGTTTATAAATTTATAGAAAAAAATGATTTATTTAAGGTAATTATTTATGACATATCATGTAATGATTATACCCACACTTGGATGCCCTTCAAATTGTAGTTACTGTTGGGGTTCTGAAGATAATGCACAAATAATGGATA
>Ga0116193_1000930_pt1 | contig 25949 bp, 15 predicted proteins | sample AD_UKC115_MetaG_FD_89892 | JGI IMG/M metagenome (GOLD analysis project Ga0116193, IMG submission 89892) | Active sludge microbial communities of municipal wastewater-treating anaerobic digesters from Hong Kong - AD_UKC115_MetaG | ecosystem: Engineered > Bioreactor > Anaerobic > Digestate... | reverse complement strand
GCCCAGGTGGCCTCCATTTCGGCCAATGGCGATGCCGAAATCGGTCGCCTGATCGCCGACGCCATGGACAAAGTGGGCAAGGACGGCGTCATCACGGTCGAGGAAGCCAAAGGCATTCAGACCGAACTGGATACCGTCGAAGGCATGCAGTTTGACAAGGGCTATCTCTCCCCCTACTTCGTCACCAATGCCGAGAAGATGACCGCCGAACTGGCCGATCCTTACATCCTGATCTACGAGAAGAAGGTCAGCTCGATGAAGGACCTGCTGCCCGTTTTGGAGAAAGTCGTTTCGATCAACCGCCCGTTGCTGATCATCGCCGAAGATGTCGAAGGCGAAGCGTTGGCCACCTTGGTCGTCAACAAGATCCGCGGCACGCTCAATTGCGTGGCCGTCAAGGCTCCTGGCTTTGGCGATCGCCGCAAGGCCATGCTCGAAGACATCGCCATCCTGACCGGTGGCAAGGTCATCAGCGAAGATGCCGGCATGAAGCTCGAGAATACGCGCCTTGAGGACCTGGGCCGCGCCAAGAGCATCAAGATCGAGAAGGAAAACACCACGATCATCGACGGTGCGGGCACGGCCGATTCGATCAACGCCCGCAAAGAGCAGATCAAGGCGCAAATCGAGGAGACCACGTCGGATTACGATCGCGAGAAGTTGCAGGAACGCCTAGCCAAATTGGCCGGTGGCGTGGCCGTTCTGCGCATTGGCGCCGCGACCGAAGTCGAGATGAAGGAAAAGAAGGCTCGCGTGGAAGACGCTCTGCATGCCACGCGCGCGGCAGTGGAAGAAGGCATCGTTCCGGGCGGCGGCGTGGCGTTGATTCGCGCGGCCAAGGCCCTGGAGAACCTGTCGCTCAAGGGCGACGAGGCCACCGGCGTGGAGATCGTCAAGCGCGCTCTGCTCACCCCGGCCCGCTCCATCGCCGAAAACGCTGGCGTTGAAGGCTCGATCGTTGTCGAGAAGATTCGCGACAATCAGGGCAACTACGGCTACAACGCCGACACCAATGAGTATGAAGATTTGGTCAAGGCCGGCGTCATCGACCCGACCAAAGTCACGCGCTCGGCCCTGCAGAATGCGGCCAGCGTGGCCGGTCTGCTGATCACCACGGAATGCCTGATCACCGACATTCCGGAGAAGAAGGAAGCCGCTCCGGCCGGCATGCCTGGTGGCATGGGCGGCGGCATGGGCGATATGTATTAAGATGGCATGAGGCTTGAGGCTTGGGGCTTGAGGTACAGCGTATCTCTCGTCTCAGGCCTCAAGCCATTAAGTCATTGCACTCATTTTGCCGATGTAAATCGTTCTTGTTCAATTTGGTGGGTCAAGACCCACCCTACTTTTGGATTGGCCGCCTAAAGCCTCAAGCCCAAAGCCTCACGCCAATCTGTTACATGATGTTTCGGAGTCTATTCATGGAGAAAGTCATCGGTATCGACCTCGGCACCACGAATTCCTGCGTGGCCGTCATCGAGGGCGGCGAACCGGTCGTCATAGCCAACGCCGAAGGGCAGCGCACCACCCCTTCGGTCGTGGCCTTTACCAAGAGCAATGAGCGTCTGGTCGGCCAGGTGGCCAAGCGCCAGGCGATAACCAATCCCCAGCACACCATTTCCAGCATCAAGCGTTTCATGGGGATGAAATACGGCGAGGCGCAGCGCGAAATCGCCCGCGCCGCCTATAAGATTGAGCCAACGGAGAATGGCGATGCCGCCGTTCGCATCAATGAAGAATTGCTGACGCCGCCCGAAATCTCGGCGCGCATTCTCCAGAAGATGCGCCAGACGGCCGAAGAGCACCTCGGGCATAGCGTTAATAAGGCCGTCGTTACTGTTCCCGCTTACTTCAACGATGCCCAGCGCCAAGCCACTAAAGATGCCGGACGCATTGCCGGACTCGAAGTCTTGCGCATTATTAATGAACCCACCGCCGCGGCGCTCGCTTATGGTCTCGACAAGGATAAGGACGAGATTATTGCCGTCTATGATTTTGGCGGCGGCACATTTGACATTTCCATTCTCGAACTATCCCAAGGTTTATTCGAAGTGCGCAGCACCAATGGCGACACACACCTGGGCGGCGATGACATCGACCAGGTGATCATCGACTGGATTGCCGACGAGTTCAAAACGCAATCGGGCATCGATTTGCGCAATGACCAGATGGCGCTGCAGCGATTGAAAGAAGCCGCCGAAAAGGCGAAATGCGAATTGTCCAGCATGATGGAGACAGACTTGAATCTCCCCTTCATCACCGCCGACGCCAGCGGCCCCAAGCACCTCAACATGACTTTGTCGCGCTCGCAGTTGGAGCGCCTGATGACGCCCATTATCGAACGCACCGTTGCCCCCTGCGTGAATGCGTTGCGCGATGCCGGGTTCAGCGCCTCGCAAATTAACGAAGTGATTTTGGTCGGCGGCTCCACGCGCATCCCGCTCGTGCAGGAAACCGTGCGCCGCGTCTTCCAGAAGGAACCGCATCGTGGCGTCAATCCTGACGAAGTCGTTGCATTGGGCGCGGCGATACAGGGCGGTGTGCTGGCCGGCGATGTTAAGGACGTGCTCTTGCTGGATGTGACGCCCTTGAGTTTGGGCATTGAGACTCTGGGCGGCGTCTTCACGCGCCTCATCGAACGCAATACGACCATTCCCACGCGCAAAAGCGAGATCTTCTCCACGGCCAGCGATAATCAGCCCTCCGTCAGCATTCACGTGCTGCAAGGCGAACGCGAACTGGCGGCCTACAATCGCACGCTTGGCCGGTTTGATCTGGAAGAGATTCCGGCCGCGCCGCGCGGCGTGCCGCAAATCGAGGTCACTTTTGATATTGACGCCAATGGCATCGTTCACGTCTCCGCCAAGGATTTGGGCACCGGCAAGGAGCAGCGCATTCGCATCGAATCCAGCAGCGGCTTGAGCGAAGACGATATCCAGAAGATGGTCAAAGATGCCGAAGAGCACGCTGAAGAAGACCGCCGCAAAAAGGAAATCGCCGCCTTGCGCAATAGCGGCGAAGGGCTGATCTATCAAGTCGAACAGATGCGCAAGGAAGCCCAACTCAGCGATGAGGAAAAGGGTGAAGTGGATGGGGCCATTGCCAAATTGCGCGAAGCCATGAGTGGCGAAGACGTTGATGCCATGAAACAGGCCATCGCCAGTTTGAACGCCACCTCGCATAAGATCACCGAAAAGATGTATCAGGAGGCCGCGAAAACGCCGCAACCAGAGTCCTCACCCGAAGCAGGCGCGCCGGAACCCTCCGCCGATGTCATCGATGCGGAATTCGAGGAAGACGCGCCCAAGCAGGAATCGGGGAGCTAAGTAAGTCTTCCCTGCCGCGCGGTCTTAAATGCAGTAGCCCGAGCGTCAGCGAGGGATTGGCCGGACAGTAATTGAGTCAAGTTCAGGCCACTGCAAGCTATGTCATGGCCAGTATTCGTGCTCAGCTTTAATTCAATGATTAGCATCAGTACTCAGCATGATGTATGCACTTTATGGCCAATCCCTCGCTGACGCTCGGGCTACTGCATCCTCTCTAAGTAGTAGCCGCGTCGCTGCGCCGCTGCGTGAAAATTTCCACTCCACACTTGACACACACCCCCCGCTCGACTGATATATCGCACTAGTAAAGGCTGTGAAGGGGAAGAGTAAGCCTGTCAGGATCGTGGAGAGAGCCGCCGCAGGGGTGCGAGGCGGTCGAGACCACAGGCTGAACTGGCCCCCGAGCCGCGGGCGCAAACGCGAGGATGATCCTCGCCAGTAGTTCCCGCCGGATTGGCCCCCGTCATCGGGCTTCAATGAAGGGCGCAAGACACTCGCGCCGAATCAGGGTGGTACCACGGGAGCAACCTTCTCGTCCCTGACAAAGTCCATGCGGCTTTGTCAGGGATTTTTATTTGTATGTTGGCTCTTCGAGCCAACAGGCTGATGACGGATCAAGAACCATGATCATCGAAACCTCACATCCGCATTTCAATGCCGCGCAATTGTCCCTCGTGTTCCTTGGCGAGCTCTACCTCTCCCTTTGACGCGCCGCAGGGCGGCGCACTCCGTGTAGTTTTACAAAAACCGACACAGCCGAGGGCGGCTGTGCCACACATTCATTCAGCAAATCAAAGGAAGAACTCCCATGAATACCGATAAAGTGATGATCTTCGACACCACGCTGCGTGACGGCGAGCAATCGCCCGGATGCAGCATGAATTTTCAGGAAAAATTGCAAGTCGCCCGGCAATTGGCGCGCCTGGGCGTGGACGTCATCGAGGCCGGATTCCCCATCTGCTCCCCCGGCGATTTCGACTCCGTCAAGGCCATCGCCTCCGAAATTCAGGGCCCCGTGATCTGCGGATTGGCCCGCACGCTGGAGAAGGATATCAAGCGCGCAGGCGAGGCCATTGCCCCCGCCCAGCGCGGGCGCATCCATACCTTTATCGCCACCTCCGATGTGCACGTGGAAAAGAAACTGCGCATGTCGCGCGAGGATGTCATCAAGTTCGCCGTCAATGCCGTGTCGTATGCGCGCACCTTCACTGATGACGTCGAGTTTTCGCCCGAAGACGCTGGGCGCACCGGCATTGATTACATGATCGAGATTTGCCTGGCAGCGGTCGAAGCAGGCGCCACCACGCTGAACATCCCCGATACCGTTGGCTATTGCGCACCATGGCAGTATGGCGAGCGCATCGCCCAATTGATTGCCGCGTTGCCCAAGGACAAGAAGATCGTCGTCTCCACCCATTGCCACAATGACCTGGGCATGGCTGTGGCGAATTCATTGGCTGGCGTATTGGCCGGGGCGCGACAGGTCGAGTGCACCATCAATGGCATTGGCGAGCGCGCGGGCAACTGCTCGCTGGAAGAAGTCGTGATGAATCTGCGCACGCGCAACGACTTTTACAAAGTGGACACGACCATCAACACGCGCGAGATCTATCGCTCGTCGCGCTTGGTGGCGCAGGTCACCGGCACGCGCGTGCAGAACAACAAGGCCATCGTCGGCGCCAATGCCTTCGCCCATGAAGCGGGCATTCACCAGCATGGCATGTTGTCCGACCGCGCGACCTACGAGATCATGCGCCCGGAGGATGTTGGCTGGGTGGGCGAAAGTCTGGTCATGGGCAAGCACTCCGGCCGCCATGCCTTCGTCGAGCGCATCCAGAGTTTGGGCTACATCGCCTTGACTGACGAGCAGATCAACAGCGCCTTCGATCGTTTCAAGGTCTTGTGCGACCAGAAGAAGGAAGTCTATGACGACGATCTGGTCGCCTTGATCGAAGATGAAATCGAGCAGGCGCCTTCCGGCTATGTTCTCGCCGACATGGAAACCGAAAGCGGGCTGAATCGCTCGCCGCGCTGCCGCGTGGTCTTGCGCAAGAATGGCACGACTCTGAGCGCCGAAACGACTGGCGATGGCCCGGTGGATGCGGCCTATAAAGCCATCGAGCAGGCGCTGCAGATCGAGTCCAAACTGGTCGAATATAACATCGAGGCCGTCACCAGCGGCAAGGATGCGCTGGGGCGGGTGAATGTCGCGCTGGCCTGCGAAGGGCGCACCGCGCGCGGCTCGGCTTCGGCCACCGACATCATTGTCGCCTCAGCCAAGGCATTCCTCAATGCCTCCAACCGCCTGCTGTTCATCAAGGAAGCCGAGCAGGAAAAAGTGCACGGCAACGAGCCGTAAGGTCGGCTGATTACATCATAAGGTATCAACCACAACGGCACGACGGCACAACGTAGTGCCGTTGTGCCGCGTAAAATACATTGGCGAAATATGGCTGCTATCCTGAGAACGCCGATCTCCCGATCGGCAAAATTTAAGTTGACGGTAAGGGCAATAAGATGCCTAATTAGATATGCGGCGTTCTGCCGCTTTGTTTCCTATCTTATTCTTGGGAGGAGTATCATGAGGAGACGTTCTGGTTTTACCCTGATCGAGCTGCTGATCGTTGTGGCGATCATTGCCATTCTGGCAGCCATCGCCGTTCCGAACTTCCTGGAGGCGCAGGTGCGCTCGAAGGTTTCGCGCGTCAAAGCCGACCAGCGAACTGTGGCCACAGCACTTGGGGCCTACGAAGTGGATCACAATCGAGTGCCGCCGTCGGATCGTGAAGTTTATTTCCTGCACAACAAAACGTCAAATGGATGGCAGGATTTTGGTCTGCATCAATTGACCACCCCCGTAGCGTACATCACCTCATTGCCCAAGGATCCGTTCGTGGAAAAAGGCGCTATTTTACCTGGAGGTAATCAAGTGCCAATTTCCTTCCGTTATGAGGAATGTGCGGGATGGGCCGCATGGGCCGGACAAAATGTCAATTTTGAAAAAGCGTATAATCGCGGTTACACATATATCCTGAGCAGTTGGGGACCCACCCGCCAAGGCACCAAGCCCGGAACTACGAATGTTTACGTTACACAAATGGATCAGTTCGGCCCGCCAACTCAGAATGTCTGGATCTATGATGCCACGAACGGAACGGTGAGCTACGGTCAGATCATTCGCACCAACAAAGGCGAAGCCTCTGGCGCCGATTTTAAGGTGAATTAAAAGTATCAAATTGCCGGGGGATGCCGTTAGGGCTCTCCCGGCAGTTCCTGCCAACCGCCATTACCATCTACGAAATCTGCGTAAATTATCCGCGTTCATCTGCAGTGACCAAGGAAAACTTTGTCAGTTCAGAGAGCCGACCTACTTCGCCACAGTCGTCGGGTTCAGCCGTGCTTCGGCATCAATCAGAAATGCGCCTGCCGCCACAATGCGATCGCCCAAGTTTAAGCCTGAGTCTACCGGGTAAAACGCGCCTGAACGCCGCCCCAATTTCACCTCTCGCGAATCGTAAACGCCCGGCTGCGCGTCGACATACACGACATAGCGGGTGCCGGTGTCGATCACGGCCGCTTCGGGCACTGAGAGCACACGCTGGATGCGCCAATGCTTCATGGGCATTCCGCAGCCATCCAGCGGACAAATCCCTGGATGATCCACCAGTTCGGGGACATGCATTGGGCAAGCCCACCCCTCCGCCCATTCCTGTGTCGATGGCGCTGTCATATCCAATACCTCGTTCGATTGTGGTGCAGGCTGCCAGCCTGCATCCTTCTTCTCCGCTGCAGGCTTTGATGTCTCAGTTGCTTCCTTCTTCCTCTTCTCCAAATGCATGCCGCACTTGGGACAATCTTCCTGTTTATCGGAGATGACCTCCAGATCCATCGGACATTGGTAATACTCGCTGCCCGCTGGCAAAGAACTGAGATACGCTTGCGCGGCCTCAGGCGTGGTGGTTGGCAATTTTACTTGTGCACCAGGCTTTGACGCGGGCGCCGATGCAGGCGCAGAGGAAGATGCAGGCGCACTGGCGGTTGTTTCTCCCCCGATCTCTTCGATCTTCCCTACAGGCGCATGCACCAGCGCGTTCACATACATTCCCGGCTTGAGCGCCCCGTTTCGATTGTCCACGACGATGCGCACCTTGCCCGAGCGATTCTCCGCATTGATGGTCGGATAAATGAAATCCACCTTGCCAAAGAAGATGAGGTCGGGTTGCGAAACGGTTGTGACCTCAACCGCCATGCCCTGCTTGATCTGCCCCAAATCTCCCTCGGCAATCAGCGCCTGCACCCATAGCGTAGATAAATCGGCAATGGTATAGAGTTTTGTGCCTTCCTCGACGGCATCGCCCAGCAGCACATTTTTCTCCAACACCGTTCCGCTCAGTGGCGATACCAGCGTCACCCGTTCTTCGGCTTGCCCGGTGCGGGCAATCTGGTCCAACTGTTCTTGCGTAAAGCCAGCCAGTGCCAAACGCTGACGCGCATACTCGCTCAATTGCCCGGCACGGCGTCCTGCATCCGCCCCTAACGTATTGTCATTCTGCAGGCGTTTTTGTGTCGCGAGCGCCTGAACATATTCCTGCGCGGCGGCCAGATATTTCGGACTATAAATTTGAGCCAGCGCATCCCCCTTGTTCACTGTCATCCCGGCGGCATTGGCAAACAACTGGTCCACGCGCCCGGGAAAACGCGCGATAATTTGCGCCATCTTCGTCTCATCCGGCTCAATCGTCCCATACGAGCGAATGTCATACGACAGCAGCCGATAACTCACCGGCTCCACCCGCACGCCTGCTTCCATAATCCGGTCGGGCGAAACCTGCACGCGCGCCAGTGTGCCTGGAGGCAATGCCACAGCCTCGCCTTTTTTGCGTGGCACGAGGTCCATGCCGCAGATGGGGCACTTGCCCGGATGATCACGCACGACAAAGGTGTGCATCGGGCAATAGAACTCAGTCTCGCCTTCATGGGCATGATCGGCTTGCGCTACCGATGCCGTGGTGGCTGAACGCTGGCGCTGCCATCGCTCGATATAGTTCTGGATTGTATCCCAATAGCCCACCAGCAACGCCGTGATGACCAGCACCATCACGAACCGCAGACGGATTTCGAGAAATTTGAGGAAAAAGATGAAGCGGCGAAACCATCCATGCCGCGGCCGTGTATCAGACATTGGTCATTCCTTCCATCAGGCCAGGCTCAACGGCCTCTGCGTGATTGTGCAACTTGCGCCAGCGCCGTGCTTCGAGATGGTAGAAGAGCACTGGCAAAAAAATATCGATCACTTCATCGGCAATGAGCAATCCGCCCAACACCGGCGCGGCCATCGGCGCCACCACCTCAGCCCCCACGCCGCGCGCCCAGAGCATCGGCGCCAAGCCGACAATGGCCGTGCCTTCGGTCAGCAACTTCGGTCGCAACCGATGCACCGCGCCAGCCATGACGGCCTGCTCCAATTCCTCCAGCGAACCAATGGCCTGCAATCCGCCGCGTTCGGCAATAGCATCGCGCAGATAGACCAGCATGATGATGCCGGTTTCAGTCGCCATGCCAAAGCAGGCGATATATCCCACCCAGACGGCCACGCTGAAATTATAGCCGAACAACCATTGAAAGATAACCCCGCCAGCCAATGCGCCCGGAACCGCCATCATCATCAACATGGCATGCCAAATGTCTTTATAGGTCATATAGAGGATGATGAAGATCAGCAGCAGCACCGCCGGAAACACAATGCGCAGCGTATTGCGCGCGCGCACCTGATGCTCAAATTGCCCCGTCCATTCAAAGAAGACATTGGCTGGCAGCGGCACCTTTTCCGCCACCACGCGTTGCGCCTCCTCAACAAAGCCAACGATGTCGCGATCGCGCACGTTCAACTGCACATAAGAACGCAACATGCCGTTCTCGCTCTTGATCATCACCGGCCCTTCGACGACCTTGATATTGGCCACATCCGAGAGATAAACGGCAGGCTGTTGCGTCATGCCGGCACTACCGGAAGGCGCCTGACTCATGCCGCCCGATGAGACGAGGATGTTGCGAATCGACTGTTCATCCAGCCGGAATGCTCGCGCATAACGCAGGCGCACCGGGAAGCGTTCGCGGCCTTCAATGGTCAGCGTGATGGGCTTGCCGCCCAATGCCACCTCGATGATGTCCTGAATATCGCCCACGCTGATGCCATAGCGTGCCGCGCGCGCTCGATCGATCTCGATCTCTACATAGCCTTTGCCCACGGTCTGGTCGGCCACGACATCCACCGCGCCGGGAACGCCGCGCAGCACATCGGCGACTTTGTTCGAGACCTCCTGAATCTGTTCCTGCGAATTGCCATACACCTTCACGGCCAATTGCGTGCGGACGCCAGTGGCCAGCATGTCCACGCGATTAATGATCGGCTGCGTCCAGATGTTCGCCCAGCCCACCATGCGCACGCGCCGGTCCAGTTCGCTTTGCAGCGAGGCGCGATCGGCCGGCCAGAGGAAGACGTTATTCTTGAATTGATCAGCGCGCTTAACCGGATCAAAGCCATCGATCTTGTTGCCCTGCAAGATGTCCTGCATCTTTGCTTCATTCTTGATTGAAGCAATCAAAGCTTGTTCGAACGACAAAATAGCGGGATTAAAAATCTCCTGATCTGTTTTCTTCACCCAGTCGCGCGTCTGCTTATCGCGAAAGTCTTCCAGCGCCAAGTATGCCTTCTGTTGCCAGTCCTGTGTCTCCGCGCCAAAGACAGACCCAATTGACGCGATGAATGGCGAGCCGGAAATAGCGAGAATTTGACTGGCCGGCAATGCCAGGCGATGATCATTGGCCAGCGTCTGCAATGCGCGGGCAATCAGCCGCTCAACCGTGTCCAATCCCGGCGAACGGAATTCGGAAGATGAATCCATGAACTTCTTGATGAACTCGCCGCGTTCAACTGGCTGCAAAGATTTGCTCCAGCCTTGTCGTCGATCAATTTGCTCGAACAGACGCCGCAGGAGAAACGCGACGGAATTGCGCGAGAGCGTGTCTTCATTACTCATTTGTCGCTTGAGAACTGTCTGGCGCATCATCGCATCGAACTCATCCAAGGCGCTCATTGACACCGTCTGCGCAAATTGCCGCCGCGCCTGATCGGAGGCAAACGGCTTGATCGCCCCATCGCGCTCAAGCTCGCGAATGACGCTCAGCGCTTCTTTCTCCGCATCAGCAGCATGCATCTTGCGCTTCAGCCAATGCTCATGCGGGCGTAGCGTGATAATGCTTTCCACCATGTCCAGCGGCGAAGGATCGGTTGGCGTATCGGCGCGCCCCGCCTTGCCAACAATCATCTCCACTTCGGGAAATGAGCGGATCAAGGCATCGCGCGCCTTCAAATCATCGGCTACTTCCGTCACCGAAGCGCGTGGCACGGTTACGGGCATGTCAAGAATGCTGCCTTCGTTCAACGGCGGCATGAATTCGCGTCCGATATGCCGCGCCAGGAAAAATCCGAATCCCAGCAGAAGCGCAAACAGCCACAACACCGTCTTGGGCCGATGCAGCAGGAAGCGCAACGTTGGTCGATAAATATCCATCACACTGCGCACAATCCAGTTGCGATCCTCGCGTTTGATTCGTCCGCGCACCAGCAGCGGAATCAATGCAGGCACAAGCGTAATGGAGATAATCGCTGTGCCGATCAGCGCGAAGGTCTTGGTAAAGGCCAGCGGGTGAAACAACTTGCCTTCCTGCCCGGTCAAGGCAAAGACCGGCAGAAAGGAAATGACCATGATGACCACGGAGAAGAATATGGGGCGGCCCACCTGCCGGCATGCCCCCGCCACAATATCCGTCGTATCGCCGTGAATTCGTTCTTCGCCGAAATGCTGCCCCAGGCGATGAGTGGCGTTCTCCAGCATGACAATGGACTGGTCCACCAGAATGCCAATGGAAATGGCAATGCCGGAGAGCGACATGATGTTCGAGGAGATGCCGAAATAGCGCATCAAAATGAATGAGAAAAGAATTGATAGCGGCAAAGTAATGATTACGACAAGAACGCTGGTGAAATGCGTCAGGATCAGCAGAATGGCAATCGCTGCAATGATGATTTCATGCTCCAGAATACGCCGGACAGTTTCCACCGCGCCCTCAATGAGGCGCGTGCGGTCATAGAACGGGACGATGCGCACGCCTTCGGGCAAGCCTTTTTGCAGGTTGCGAATCGCTTCCTTGACGCGCTTGGTGACGATCAGCGGATTTTCGCCATAGCGCATCATCACCACGCCGCCGGTGACTTCACGCCCGTTCTTCTCCAGCACGCTGCGGCGAAATTCCGTGCCGAGTTGAACCGTGGCCACATCGCCGACGCGAATCGGCACGCCTTCACGCGCGACGATCACTGTATTGCGTATGTCGTCCAGCGACTTGATCCAGCCCACGCCGCGAATCAAATACTCGGCATTGCCCTTCTGGATCACGCGTCCGCCCACGGCACTGTTGCCGCGCTCCAGCGCGGAGTAAATTTGCCCCAGCGTGACATTAAATGCCCGTAGCGACTCGGGCGTGACATCCACTTGGTATTCGCGCGGAAAGCCTCCGACGGAGGCCACCTGAGCCACGCCCGGCACACTGTTGAGCTGATAACGGACGAGATAATCCTGAATGGCGCGAAGGCGGTCGGGATCCTGATTCTCGCCTTCGACGGTGTACCAGAAAATCTGCCCCAGCGCAGTGGCATCTGGCGCAAGATAGGGCGTAACGCCTTGAGGCAGATACGTGTTGGCCAGCGCCAGCCGCTCCAGCACACGAGTGCGGGCAAAGTAAAAGTCGATCGAATCATCAAAGATGATGTTGATCATCGAAAAGTTGAATTCGGAGGAGGAGCGAATGGCCTTTACGCCAGCCAGCCCTTGCAGGTTCACCGAAAGAGGATAGGTGATCTGATCCTCGATCTCCTGGGGGCTGCGCCCCATCCAATCGGTGAAGACAATGACCTGGTTCTCGGAGAGGTCGGGAATGGCATCGACGGCGGTATGCCGCATCGTCCAAATGCCGGCAATCGTCAGCGCCACGAACGCAAAGATGACGAGGAATTTGTTGCGGCAGGAAAATTCAATGATTGATTCAATCAAGGTTTACAATCCAATGGGCGAATAGAAAAACGCATTTTATTTGAGCAAATCCTCGGCCAAAATTTCCTGCAGTTGGGCCAGATATTGCAGCCGATCGGCACGCGCTTGCAGAAGCATTTTGCGAAAATCAATTAGCATGCGCTCGGAGTCCAGAATCTGCAAAATATCTCCTCCCCCGCTGCCATACGTCGTCAATTGGCTGTCGAGCAATTGCTCAGTGGTGGGGATTATTTTTGAACCAAAGTCATTCTGCACACGGCGCACATTGCGTAAACCCACCAGCGCAGTGACCAGCTGCGACAACTTGTCGGAGCGCGTGGCGCGATAACGCGCCTCCGCCGCCTGACGCGCCTCCAAAGATTCCTCAATCGCGGCATGAATGCGTTCGCGATTGAGCGGCAAGGATGCGCCTGCAATGAGCGAGGGCATCAAAGGCCCGCCCGATAATGGATATCCCAATTCTCCGCCAAGCATGTAATCCGGTCGTGATTCCAGATTAGACAGCATCTGCGCGGCTCCACGCGCTTCAATATCGCGACGCATGGCGGCCAATTCCGCATTGCGCGCAACGGCGCGCGCGAACAGCTCCGCATCGCTTTGGCGCGGATCGCGAATGGAGGGATAAGCAGGCGATCCAATGGTCTTGTCCATTGGTCGGTTCAATAGGGCATTTAATTCTCCAACAATACCCGCGCGCGAGATTTCCTGTTCGCGCAATTGCGTTTCGGCCTGCAGAATTTCCACCTGGAATTTCTGCAGGTCGGGCAGTGAGGAATCCTCTAAATTCGCATGGAAGCGATGCGAAGCCAGGTCATTGCCTTCGCGCAACAATTGCAGCGTCTGGCGCGTATTTTCCTGAAGCGCCTCATTAAGCCACAATTGCGCGTAAGCTTCCGTCACGCGCCGCTGAAGGTTGTATTTGGCCGCGCGGAACCGTTCGCCCGAGGCACGCGCCTCAGCTAACGCTTGTTCGGCGCGCGCGTTGCGGCGCCTCGTCGAAGGCAGATCCTGGCGCACTTCAAGTGAAATGGTATCTATGATGTCGCTAAAGGAATTGATGTTCTCGGTGGCAAAGAGCGTCTTGAATTCAATGTTCGTGTTGCCCAATGCGCCTGATTGCGGCACTCGCGCCAAGGCCGCGCGCCAGTCGCGATAGGCCGCTTCGAGTTCGCCGCTGGAATTAAAGGCATATTCCTGCGTTCGATTGAGCGTCACCTTGCGCGATAAATCCGGCAAGGCACGTTTTTCGATTCGCGAGGAGAATTGCTCTCCTGCCTCGATGGCGCGTGCGCGTTCATTCGCATAACCGGCAGGCAGCACAATCCATTTGCATCCGGAGAGCAAGAAACACAGCAGCAAGATAAAAAAGTGATATGCCGTCACTGGATGCACCCCATTCTTCGAGTTGGCAAATCCAGTTTAGCACTAGCCCTATCAATTAAAAAGCTTCTTCTGTTTATTGCGCGCCGGTGACTGGAATATGCGGGTGCTCGAGCGCCACTTCTTCGACAAACTCAATTCCCAATCCAGGCGCATCCGGCACAGTCATAATTCCGTTCTTAATCTCAATTTGTGGACGGATTACGGTATCGCGCCATGGCACGTCGCCAATGCGGTATTCCAGGATTTCAAAATTCGGCATGGCCAGCGCGGCATGAAGCGTGGCAATTGTGCCAACCGCACCGCCTGCATTGTGCGGCGCAATGGGCAAGTGATAGGTTTCAGCGAGCGCCGCAATCTTGCGCAATTCCCAAATGCCGCCTGTGCGCATGACATCCGGCTGCAGGATATCCAGCGCGCCGGCTTCGAGATACGGCAGGAACCCAAAGCGGCCATAGACGCGTTCGCCTGCCGCGACGGGACATGGACTCTTGCGGCGCACCTCGACCATGGCGGCAATGTTTTCCGGCGGAATCGGCTCTTCGATAAACCCAATGCGATATGGCTCCAAGGTGCGGGCCACCTTGATGGCGGTTGGCACATCGAATTTGCCAGCCAGTTCCAGGTATATTTCAATGTCATCGCCTACGGCCTCGCGCACGGCGGCCACGCGCTTGACTCCTTTTGCGATTTCCGACCACGGAACCGATCCGGTGGTGCTCATCATCGGCGGCAGCGAAAACGGCGTGTATTTCATCGCCTTGTATCCCATGGCCACGACTTCCAACGCTTTGGTCGCAAACTCATCCAGCGGAACGGAATCCTTCGGCGGCGGCGACCAATAATTCGCATATACCTTGATCTCCGGCTGCGCCTTTCCGCCGAGCAGTTTATACACCGGCAGTCCGGCCTTTTTACCCGCAATATCCCAAAGCGCAATCTCAACGCCGCTGATGGCGCTGGGCAGCACGCCGGCAATGCCGATGTAGTGGAAGCGCTTGTTCAGATGATGGCAGATGCTTTCGATATCGAGCGGATCGGCGCCGATCAGGAATGGCTTCAGTTCATCAATGGCGGTATTGACCATTGGGCAGCCAGGCCAGTTCGTCCCCTCGCCCAAGCCCGTGATCCCCTCGTCCGTCTCCACGAGAATGTGCAGATAGTCGATATTGAACCCGCGATAGCAGGCGTCCATCATGACAGTGCGAATGTTGGTGATCTTCATCAGTGAACCTCGGCAAAGTTATTTTTTCGTGATGCTTAATCGCGTGCCGCTCTTGGTGATCGGCACGTTTGGAATCTGGATCAGGTGATCAGATGGCGCTTTGACGGAGCCCTCCGCCAGCACACTTCCACTGCTTGCATCCGTAGCGACATAATTCCACTTCGAGTTCTCGTAGGGATCAAAGTTTTGCGTGCGCCGGGGCGTAATGAATGCCGTGGCCTGATCCACCGCCGCCTCGGGCAGCAGTTTCAGCACGATTTCATATTTCCCCCGCTGATCGACAATGGAGGCGCGATCCCAATCCACCATGCCATTGAACGTCCCCACCATATCGCCTTCCTCGGGAGCACTCGGCATATACATGGGGCGTTCCGCGGGCTTTACGGCAAAGTTAACGCGCCCCGGATCATCATTGGCGCGGCAATAGGCAATGGCTGGATAACTCTGCTTGCGGCTGAAATTCGTGAGCGATACAACCGGCCGCCCCGAAGGCTCGCCCCACGTCGGATGGAATACAGGGTCATTCGTATAAACGTGCTCGCGTCCATCCCAGTAAAGAATATAACCCTGCTGAGCCTGCTCAAGGATTTTCGCAAAGTTAATCTTCCAAGGCCAGCCAACGATATGGTCCGCGCGTCCCGCCGTGATCATCATAAATGGAAATGATTGGCTGGCATGCGTCTGGATGTAATCCGGCGGATTGACCGGCATGGCAAAAGGTCTGTCGCCTTTGCCCTGCATCTCAGCATTGGAAACGATGGGCACATAGGCATGAATGGCGCTGAACAATTCGGGGTGCAGCAGGGCGATTTGAATGGAGCCCATGCCGCCCATTGATTCGCCGCGCAAGGAAACGCGATCCTTATCCACGGGGAATTTTTTGCCGACCCACTCCAGCGTCCAAAGCACCCGGCGCACGGTGTAGTCCACGCGCTCGCCTTTGCTCTCCGAATGCCCCGTGCCGAAATTGCTATTGTAACCATACCATCCCGTCATCGGCTCATCCTGCAACTCGGGCACTTGGGTGATGCGCTTGATCTCTCCGTTTTTGCCTTTGGTCGAGATCACCGGCGAATCGAGCGCGACGCGAATAGCCGTCTCGGTTTCAGCCCCATCGAGCTTGGCATAACGCGCGGCATCATCGGTGTTGTATTGAAACAATGCCCCGTGCAGCACCCCAATCAGCGGAAAAGGCCCTGTGCCTTGCGGTTTGTGCACGCGGAAATTATACGGCTTGCTCGGCAGCGAACTCATCGCCGGATACATTGGCGTGCCGACATTATCGGTCCAATGCACATAATCCGTTTCGTTCTGGCGAACGGGTTCGACAGGCTGCACGCGCTCATTGACTACATGCGTGAGATTGCCGTTTCCGGTATTCCTGTTTTCCTGGCCATTGATCACCGCCGTAACGGCGTAATAGGCCGGGCCGAACTCCTTAGCCGTATGCACAAATAATCCCGTGCCTTCGGTCAGCGGCGGCTCGTTATCCTTGATAGTAAAGAATACCTTCTGCTCCAGGGAATACGTTTGCCCCAACGGCATGTTCGCAAACTTCAGCCGGTTCATGCTCGCGGCCAGATTCAGTGCCGTATAGTCATGCACCTGTCCCAGAAGCGTTTCGGATGTCAGTTGCGCGGCATCCCGCAGCGGAAGCTTGCTGCGGTAAACGCGATATTGGACCCCAGGCTGTGCGACTTGTTGCCAGGTGACGAACGTCTGCCCCGCGCGATAAAAAGCCGTTGCATTGGAAGCTTGCGATGGATCATTCATGCGAAGCGGCCGGCCAGGGATGTAATGGCACGCGCAAAGCACGGCCAGCGCCAATACTGTCACAACTCGTTTCATGCTCTTGGATTGCCTCAGTCGTTGGATGTGTGAAAGGACAGGGCGCGTTTGGCGCCCGCCACCAGGGTTTTTGTCCCTTTCCCATCACTAACACTGAGCGCGCCGCTCTGCAAGACCTCTCCCGCCACTTCGCGTTCGCTCTCGGCAGGATTAACGCGCACCTCCGCGCCATTGCTGAAGCGGGTGATATACGGGCCATTGAACTCATCGACAAAGTGATGCGAAAGAAGCTCTTCCGTGCCGGTGGCGCGATTGAACGGGCAGAACAGACGCACGACATCGGCATTCTCGCGCAAATGCGTGCGATAACTCGGCCAGGTCATGTGCAGTTGAATGTGATTGCCAATAGCGAAGTCGGCAAAGACCGAACTGTCGGCTATGGCCTGGTGCTCGCGATACATCACGATGGAATCCTTGAAGACCATGTTGAACAACGGCACGGCATGGCAGTTGAGGATCGAATGATTGCCGCCCATGCCGGCATTCTTCGCATAAGCCATCAATGGCACCGCCCAGCCGCGGGCATTTTCTGAGCCGGTGAACAGGCCCAAACTGTTAATGTATTGCAATAATTCTTCCTTATGGCGGCGATCGAGCGAGCGCGTCATGTCATGCCCTTCGCCCCAGCATTCCGCCAATCCGCCCGCCGTCAACATGTCGGTATAATCAGCCACTTGTCCGCTGTCACGAATTGAGAGCGGCAGATTTTTCTTGGCATATTCCAGGAAAAAGGCCGAGCAATGGCGACCCCAGCGTGAATGCAACTCGCCGTTGCGGTTGATGCGTCGCGCTCGGTTGATGTCGAAATTCTCAGCATGATCCAGCAGCGCGGGATAGCCGTGATAAAAGCAGACCAGGAAATCCTTCTCGCGCGAACGTTTCACCATCGACTGCAATTCTTCCACCGTGCCATTGGCCGGATGGAATGGATACGAATCGGGCGGATAATTCTGGTAGCCGATCCATAAACAAAGCAGCGCGCGCTGAAGATCCGATTGCGTTCGGATGTCATCCACCATTTGATTCACGTCATTCCACGTGAAGCGGAAGGCCGGATAGTCGATATACCAGGGATAGCCGCCGTTGACGTTAATCAATGGCGCGCCAATAATTTCGCCGATGTTGGGATTGTTCTGGATTTTATCCTTCAGCGAAATGGCCAGCCCAGAAGCCTGCGCATGCTGTCGATAGCGCTTAGCCACGGCAACATAATCGCCCCCCGGAATCATGTAGTAGCTAATGGACCGGGCATAGGCAAATTCGCCTTTTTCCGAACGCCATAATGGAGAACTTACGGCCAGGCGCTCCGTGAAGGGAGTGACCTGGCCCGTATGGTCGTATTTCGATTGCAGGTTGGCGTTAAAAATGCCACGAACGGCCGCGTCATTTTCAGTCTCGAAAATCGCCACCCAGGCGCTGCCATCGCGAACCGCGCCAAAGAACGGCATGCTAACGCCCGACCAATCGTACACCGCCAGATCAGCTGTGGCCGGATCACGCCACGGCATATCATCCCATGCCCAGAACGGCACGCGCGGAATGCGATCAAACGCGCCGGTAGTGCAAGGGACAATCGAGCCTTGCCAAAAGGGAATGACCAAATAGCCCTGATCCACATCGGTGCGAAACGCGCCAACGCGCGCAGGATATTCCAAATCAACAAAGCGCCAATCAGCAGGATATGTGACGGCCAGTATTTCGATGCGAAAACCGCCTTCAATCAAACTCAGCCGCACATCCACTGTATAAGCCGGTTCATTGTTGGAATATATAATGCGCAATGCATTTTCGCCTTCGGCGCGGGCATCAATGGCGCTGGAATAGCGCAGATCTATAATCTCCTTTTTTCCCGATGGTTGCTCCAACGTGAGCGAGCCGGGAGAATTCAGCCAGGGATCGCTGCCCCACATGGTATTCGTTGCTCGATCCACGAATGAGAGGGTGCCGCTGGCTTTCTCAAACAGAATTTCCACCGCAGCATTATTGATCTGGAGGCATTCCCGGCTCATTGCGAATCTCCCATAGTTAATGATCAATGCATCAATATGATCTTTTGCAGGATCAATAGACTGGTTCGCCGTGAATAGTCAAGCCTTTATTGGATCAGCACAATAGAACGCCGATCTCCCGATCGGCAAAGATGCCTAATTGAAATCACCACGACGACACAACGACACAATGAATGTTTGCTCATTCAGCATAGTGCCTTCGTGCCGTTGTGGTAAAATTACTCTGGCTGAAAGTTATAAAGGTTTCTGCGAATGATTTCGCGCTGCTGGGCGGCGGCGCGATTATCCATCTCATCTCCGGCGGTCACGGCTTCGGCCAACGCTACTCCGACCTCGGCCTCGCCAGCGGCAACCACGGTAGCCCCTGCCTTGCGAAGCATCTTGGCATCGCGCAAATTGGCGCAACGAACGAGCACTTGCAGATCGGGATTGAAGATGCGCACTTGGCGAATGATTTCAACGGCATCTTCCACATCGGCGCTCAAAATCAGACTCCCCGCCGAGGCGATTCCCGCTTCATCCAAGATACCTGGCTTTAAGACATCGCCATAAAGCGCCTTCACCCCCTGCTCGCGCAGCCGCCTCACCGTATCGAGATTGATATCAACTACCGTAACCTCAGCCCCGCGCTGCGTGAGCAGTTGATGAACAATCTGCCCAACCGGGCCATAGCCCACCAGAATGCTGAACTGAGGATTCGTGGCCATGCGCTTGCTGGCAATCAGCGGGGCGGACTTGCCCAGTTTGGACGAGAGGCGGCGCAACACATGATAAACCGTGGGATTCAACGCAATGGAAATCATCGATACCGCAACCAAGGCATTCCATCCCGCATTATTGATCAAGCCCAAAGCCCGCGCCACTGTCCCCAGCACAAAGCTGAACTCCCCCACTTGCGAGAAGGCCGCCCCGACAGGAATAGCTGTGGCCCACGATATTCCCAGTAAACGCACCGTCAGCATGGCAATGAGCGGCTTGCCGAGGATGACCACCGCGGCCACCAGCGCGATCAGCCCTGGTTCCACAATTAGACTTCGTGGATCGAAGAGCATGCCCACGGAAACAAAGAACAAGACGGCGAAGGCGTCGCGCATGGGCAAGGCATCGCCCGCCGCGCGCGCGGCAAACTCCGAGCGCCCGACGGCCAATCCAGCGAGAAATGCCCCCAATTCCATGGATACGCCAAACACTCTGGCCGATCCAGCGGCAATCCCCACGGCCAAAACCAGCACGGCCAGCGTGAACAATTCGCGCGAGCGTGTCTTTTCAATCTGCTCCAGCGCGTACGGAATAATCCAGCGGCCCAGCACCACCACCACCCCCACCAACCCTGCGACCTTGAGCATTGCCACGCCCAACACCCCGCCTAAGCTTTGGCCTCCTACGGATGCGCCAAATATTATGGGCAAGAGCAGCAGCGAGGCCACCGTGAGCAAATCTTCAACTACTGTCCAGCCAACAGCGATATAGCCGATTTGCGCATGCAGGTCGTGCCATTCGGCCAACACCATGGCCATGACAACCGTGCTGGCAACGGAAATTGCCATGCCCAGAATAATGCCCGCGGACCAGTTCCAGCCAATCAGGTGCAACAGCCAGGCCATGAGCAGCGTGGAAAGCGTGCTTTGAATGAGCGCGCCGGGGATAACGACATTCCACACGGCCAGCATCTCGCGCAGATGGAAACGCAAGCCTATGCCAAAGAGCAACAGGATGACGCCGATCTTGGCGAAGATCTCGGCTGTGCCATGGTGCGCCACGAACCCCGGCGTAAACGGACCAACAACAATGCCCGCCAGCAAATAGCCAACAATAGGAGAGAGTTTAAGTTTGTGCGCCAGGAAGCCAAATAATAATGCCCCCGCCAAACTTCCAGCGAAGGTGATCAGCACATCGAGTTCCGTCATGATCCGCTCCTGATGAAAATGCGCTTTCAGCGCTGCTGCGAGATTAAACCAGATCGCCCAGCGCTGCATTAGCAAAAACTACTCTGAACGCTGGTCTCCTCATTGGCAGGCTTTCACAGCCGAGGGCGGCTGTGCCACATCAACACAAGAGCAAAGTTTTACAGCAGCCAACAGATGAAATGCAGTTGCCGATCAGGAGATCGCCGCTTTCAGGTTTGGAAATGGCCAATTGGCAGACGCTGTTTGATGAGATATTCTGTAAAAGGTTGAGGCGAATCCTTTCGCACTCCTGGGAACGCCGATCTCCCGATCGGCAAAGCTGTGCCCTAGCAGAATGCGGATATATAGTGAGCGAGGAGACAATACTGCAGTGGCGCTTGCATTTGCTAACATTCGGATTTTGGGCTTTGATATCGGCGCAGCGCGCGTGGGACTGGCGCGCTCCACTCCATTGGGCACGGCCGAGCCGCTGATTGTGTTGCAGGTAAAGAATCGCGCATGGAAGAAAATTGCCGCCGAGATCCGCCCGCTCTGTGCGCGCCACGCCATCAACCAATTCGTCGTCGGCTTGCCACGCAACATGGATGGCTCCCTGGGGCCTCAAGCGCAGTTTGCAGAGCAATTCGCCACCCGGCTGCGGCGATCTTTTCCTGAAATTCCCGTATTTTTCGAGGATGAACGACTGACCACGGAAGCAGCTTATGAACGTCTGGCTGCGCGTGGCGTGTTGAAGAAGGACAAGGCTCGCGAGACGGTCGATGCCGTTGCCGCCGCTATCATTGTCGAAGCGCGGCTGGCTCGATTGGCTAAAGAGATGAATGAGCGCGCGGTGCAATCCGAGCAGTAATTGACAATGCGCCTGGTTGCGCCGTATCTTGCGCGCAGCAATGTTCGATTTTGGCAGCACTCATCTTGCTTCACAGGACGCCCAGACATGCTTCGCCGCTTCGCGCAATTCGTTCTCCTCATTGCTACCTGCTGTGCCGCATCCAATGCCTGGAGCGCCTATGACATGGGGCCGCTGCCTGGCTGCATCACGCATACCTGCCGCTATATGCATGAACGCGGTATGGATTTCCTGGACATCTTTCGCGCGCAGATGCTCGTGCCGGAGAAAGCCGCCAGCGCCGGCATACGCGCTCGCGCCACAGTTGTGGCGCAGGCCGGCGCCGCGCATTTCGATGGCAGGACGATGGGCATGGACCGGCGCGAAACGGGCGTGGCTCGTGAGCGGCGCGATGAGGGCGGGCTAAGTGTTCTTTACTACTCCAGCATGCAATCGAAGCCGCAGCCCGATTGCTGCCCCACCGGCGAGCCGCATTTTGATCCCACGTTCCGTCACCACAATGGCTGGGACGACGGGCGCAATCGCCCGCTGTCATTCAGCGCGATGCTGCAATTGCCTGCCCTGCCCGGCTTTGATGTGGGATTTTATCCCGAGGAGGCCGCGGATTTTGTGTTCGGCTTTTTCGGGTTGGATGTCTTAAGCGACGATCATCCGGCGAAGCCCGCTCCCGCCCCGCGTTTGACCATGCCCGGCGAGGAGCGCATTCAGCAGCAGCAGGATTTTATGTTCCAAAAGTCTTATGATGAAGACCTTAAGCCCTTCACCCATGCTGAATCGCCGAATGTAAAGATTAAGAAGGCGGATTAGATTATTGTGGTGCAGGCTGCCAGCCTGCATCTTAAGTTTTGCCTGGCGCCAGTTGTATCTTACTTGTCACCTATTGTGGTGCAGGCCTCCCGGCCTGCATCAAAACCTCGCAGTCGCCATTTCCAGCGAACCTGTCCCCAGCGGGGGCAGATATCGGTAGATCATGCCTTGTAAGGAAAAGGCCCCATCGGGGTCGCATATCGCAGATATTCGACTCCTAACGGAGCCGGGGATATTTTAGTGCCGATGTTCAATCGATATGTGATCCACTGCGGGAGCCGGTGTTACACTAAATGCATCTTTTGTAAAGACTGCTAAACAAATGCATGCAGGCTGCAGCTTGCACCACAATAGAAGCCACGATTCTTTCTATTCGTAAGAGATGCAGGCCGGGAGGCCTGCACCACAATTGCACGTTGGCAGGCTGCACCATAATTCAAGCAGAGGTTTTAGATCTGGCGTTCTCGGCCTCATAAACTCTCATCTTGACAGACTACGGCATCTTGACGAAAATGAGCAAGTGCAAGACTGAGGTATTATTCTTGCTAACTGCCGTGCGCCACGGCAATTCCGGTTATTTGTTGAGAAGAAAACATGGCCCTTTCGCTCCAGCTGGTTCAAAAGCAAACCCAGCGGCTGATCATGACGCCGCAAATGCAGCAGTCCATCCAACTCCTGCAACTGAACTCGCTGGAGTTGGAGCAACTCGTCGAGCAGGAAATGCTGGAGAACCCCTTTCTCGACCTGACCGAGGATGTGGATGACGAGGATCGCCCCACCGAACCGGCTGAATTGGAAGCCATTTTGCAGGAAGTTGGCGGCGAGCCACTGGCTGACCCTCCAACGGAACCCGAAGCAGAGACCTCCGCGCCCGAAGCGGATATAGACCTTGAGCATAATCCGGGCGAATCCGAAGTGGCGCATCACGAAACGGAAGAAGCCGCCGATCCGCTGGAATTGCCCGATGTGGAAACGCCTATCGCCGAGGACACCGCGCAGTTTGACGATGTGGATGTGAACTGGGATGAGTTGTTCGATGATGGTGACAATCCGGTCTACACCCCTCCGGCCGATGACGAGGAGGAGCGCGATTTTACGGAGTTCACCGCTGCCCGCACGAGCCTGTTTGATTACCTGAACTGGCAGTTGCGCCTGTCGGTGCTTGAGGGCGATGACTTGCGCATTGGAGAATTTCTCGTCGGCTGCGTCGATGATGACGGCTATATCTCCGAACCCATTGACAAATGCGCTGAAACGCTGGGAGCAACGCCTGAGCAATGCGAACGCGTCCTGAAAATCCTACAGGAGTTCGACCCGCCGGGGGTGTTTGCTCGCAATCTTCCCGAATGCCTGCTGCTGCAATTGCAGGATCAGGGCAAACGCACCCCAGTGGCCGAGAAGGTGCTGACCGAGCATTTTGAAATGCTAAAGAAGCGCAAATTCCGCGAGATCGCGCGCGCCATTGAGGTCGAAGAGCATGAAATCGCCGACCTATTCAACAGCATCCGCCGGTTAGAGCCCAAGCCAGGTCGCGTTCGCTCTAAGGAACAGGCGCGCTACATTTCGCCCGATGTGCAGGTGAAGGAAATTGATGGGCGCAACATCTATTCCCTGAACGAGGGCAGTTCCTCGCGCTTGCGCATCAGCAAGATTTACAAGGACATTCTGCGCAACCAGAAAGAATCGCTGGACCCCAAGGAACGCGAATATGCGCAGGAGCGACTGCGTTCAGCCGTGATGTTGCTCAAGAACATTGAGAAGCGCAAAAGCACGATCCTGCGCGTGACCGAAGCCATTATGGAGCACCAGAAGGAGTTCCTGGCCAAGGGCATTACGGCGCTGCGACCGTTGACCTTGCGCGAAATTGCCGAAGTCGTCGGGATGCACGAGGCCACGATTTCGCGCGTGACGTCGGGCAAGTATGTCGAAACGCCCCAAGGCCTGTTTGAGTTAAAGTTCTTCTTCTCCAGCGGGATTGAAAGCGACAGCGGCGAGGCGACATCATCGCGCGCGATCAAGGATTTGATTGCGGAGATGATCGGCAAGGAAGACCTCAAGAAGCCGTTGTCGGATGAAAAACTGGCGAAGATGATTCACGCCAAGGGCTTTCAAATTGCCCGGCGCACGGTGGCGAAATACCGCGAGCAGATGAAGATTCTGCCAGCCAAGATGCGGCGCGAAACCAAATGAAAAGATGAAGATTATAGTCGTTTTCCCTCACAAAAACTATTTACAAATATGCTGTAGGGTGGGTCTTGACCCACCACAGCCACAGTCTCGGCTTGTCCTGCAATTCTGATAGGGCAGGAACACCAAACCCGCCGAATTACATCTCCAACGCTACAATGCGGTGGGTCAGGACCCACCCTACAACTCACTTTCTTCCTTTTCCTCGTGACAATTTCACAATGCAAGCAAACCCATTGCAAAAATTAGTCGTCCAGAAAAACATCTTCCAACGTGGGAGGCAATTCATCGAAGCTTGCAACACACTTGCTGCAACGGCATGGGCCGCGACCGCTTTCGCGGCTGAAGCGGATCGTGCGGAAGCCCAAGCGCGAAGCCATGTCCAGATTTTGATCGCTGTCGTCAATCAGCGCGCAATCCTCGGGCGAGGTGCGCGCGCGCGACAAAAACATCTGGTAGATGCCCTCGCAAGGCTTGCGCACACCAGCCTCGCCGCTGATGAGAATGGCATCAAAGAGTTCATCGAGCCCGCGCATGGCGCGCAACTGCGCCGACCATTCGGCCACATCGTTTGAGAGGAGGCCCAGGCGATAGTCCCGATGCAGGCGGCGGGCAAAATCGACGAATGTTGGATCAAGCCTTAAGCGCGTGCGCAAGTATTCCTGCTCGATGGCGGGATACTCCCTGCCCAACCCCAAATCGGACCAGAAGCGCTTGGCGGGAATTTTGCCCGAACTGGCCTGATGATAGAGAGTCTGGATGGTGGAAACCGAGGCAGCGGGATTGTGCTCCAAGACAAACGGCACCAGCAGTTCGCCGACATCGTCGCCAACCTCGAAAATCACCCCCATCGCATCAAACACCACCCAGCGGCTGGTCATTTGCTGCCCTTATCTGCTGAATGCTGTGCGACATAAACGTCGAGCAATCGACGAATCATCTTCTGGTATTGCGTATTGTGTTTTCGCGCCTGCTGCCGGAAAAAATCGATGCTGGATTTGCTCAAGGCAATCGTCACCTTCACCTGCTCTTCCTTAAACACCAGATCTTCCGGAGCCGGAAGAAAATCACGGACGATCTGGATATCACCGATTGGGCCTTCCGTGTATTTGATTCTCTTGCTCATAGATTTTCTTGCCCTTTCGCCAATACCCAGCACCAAAGATGCGAATGATCTTGCCTCGATATGTGAAGCGCACCGTCAAGATGCCATCCTCTGCGCGTCCAAAACAATAATACCTTGGCTCATCCGTGCTATGAGTCAAATCCTCTGCAATGACTCGATTCGGATCAGTAAAAG
>Ga0116193_1000929_pt1 | contig 25979 bp, 25 predicted proteins | sample AD_UKC115_MetaG_FD_89892 | JGI IMG/M metagenome (GOLD analysis project Ga0116193, IMG submission 89892) | Active sludge microbial communities of municipal wastewater-treating anaerobic digesters from Hong Kong - AD_UKC115_MetaG | ecosystem: Engineered > Bioreactor > Anaerobic > Digestate... | reverse complement strand
GAGCCGGACCGCCGCCCGGTACTCCCCTATCGCCGCCTCCGTCTCGCCTCGCATGTCATAGGGCACTCCGAGGTTGAAGCGGGCATCGGCATTGGCCGGGTGCAAGCGCAGGGACTCACGATAGTGCTCCGCCGCCTCGTCGGAACGGCCCAGGTTTGCGAGCGCATATCCCAGGTAGTAGTGAGCTTCGGCGTTGTCGGGCTGATCGGCCAACGCCTGCTCGTAGTGCTCGACTGCCGGCTCGTATCTCTCCTGCTTCGCCAGGGCACGGCCCATGTTCAGATGAGCCAGCGGATGATCCGGCTGCATATCGAGGGCTCGCTCGAGATGGATGATCGCCTCCTCCGTGCGGTTGAGGCTCAGGAAGGCGGTGGCGAGGTTCAGAGGAGCTTCGGCGGTGATGTACGGCTTCGGGTAGGGCACGAGCGATACCAGGAATACGGGGGACATGCATACCACCGACATCCCGAGTCCGCGCAAATCGCGCCTGGCGGCCAGGCCGATCAGCGTAGACAGTCCGACGCCCGCGAAGACCGCCAGCGGGGCAGCGGCCGGCGCGCGGAAGCGCGAACTCACCGAGAACAGCAGCAGGCTCAAGAAGATGGAGAGCACCGGAAGCGCGAGGAGTCGCGCGTCCCTGCTGACATTCCTCCGCATCTCGTGCGCGATGCCGAATAGACCGAGAGCCAGCAGCGCTGAGAACGGCATGAACAGCAGTCGAAGCGCGGGAACCAGTTGCTTCTCGAGGTAGACATTGCAGACGCACGCGGACTCGCCGTTGTGGAGAGACCATACCACCTTCCGTAGCAGCAGGGCGGCGTAGCTGCCGGGATGCTCGCGGATGTACCGCAGCCCGTATCCGAGCCAGTATGACGAGCACTCCGATGGCTTGACAGGATGCCCCAACGCCTCGCCCGCAAGCCGTATGCCCTCTTCCTGCTCCGTGTGGACACTGCCACTGAACTCGGGAAGCGAGGCGAAGAAACCGGTCGATGACCTGCTGTTTCCCTGTGCAAACACGATCCCGGCGTTCGTAGTGATAACTGCGAAGTCCTTGCCGACTACGTAGTTGCGAACGGTGATCGGGAGTATGGTCGCGGCGATCCCGATGACGAGCAGCGCCGTGAATCGGGCACGTATACCGTGCCTCATCCGGACCGCCGGCAGCACGAGCCACACAACGACGAGCGCCGCGGTGATCAGAGCAGCCGGACGGCAGATGATGCTCATGCCGAGCGCAAGACCCGCGATCAGGAACCTCGCAGCCATCGGTCTGTCGAGGGCGCGCATCACCAGCAGGATCGAGGTCAGGTTCAGTGCGACGGCCAGTGTCTCAGTGAGCAGCTTGCTCTCGAGGTAGACGAGAGGCGCGTAGAAGGCCAGGAAGACCATGGCAAACAGACCCGCACGGTGACCTGAGATCCTCCGACCAAGTATATATACAAGGAATAGGCTCAGCGCCCCGACGACGGCCTGGAGCAGATACACGAACAGGAGCTTGTGACCGGCGATCTTGTACAGCAGGGCAAGCAGATACGGGTAGAACGGAGCCATGTAGAACGGCTTCGGGCCGTATCCCTCACCTGCGACGAGCCTCTGCGCCCACGCATCGTATACCTGCGAGTCCACGATCGGGACGCTGAAGTACGGCACGCTTCCCTTGTACTGGAGCAGGTAGACGATCCGGAACGCGATCGCCGCCAGCAGGATCAGCGCCACAGACATCAGTTCGCGTCTGGACGATGGAACAGGTGCGGGCGCGGTAGGCCGGGCAGTCGGAACGGAGTATTGTTTCTGTGTGGACATGCGGCGTGGCAGCCTCCGGGGAAGGTGCGGTCGGGTGCACGATTCCCCGATGCAGTGTAAGGGATGATCCCGATGCTGTCAATATGCGCCTGAGGTAGGTGGGCATCTGCGCCGGCCCAGGGTCCGCGTGAGGTCTGCCGGATGCTTGACGCCTATTCGGAAACAAGATAGAATTGCTCAGCTTTGCATGCCGTGGACCCTTGACGGTACGACGGATTGCGACGAGAGGTGTCACATGCCTGCTTCGACTAAACAGTCTCCCACCCTGACCCGACGCGCTTCGGCGAAACAACAGTCCCCGCTCCTGATAAGGTCATTTGCGCTCTGGATGCTGGTCTTCTCGACCGGATGGTTCGTGATGCTGACCGAGCTCGTCGGCGCGAGGGTGCTGGCGCCGTATTTCGGCAACTCCATCTACGTCTGGGGAAGCGTGATCGCCATATTCATGCTGGCGCTGGCGGTCGGATATGCTCTCGGCGGCAGGTTGACGCAGCGGTTCTCGTCCAGCCTGGTTCCTTCGATAGTCACCGTCTGCGCAGGACTTTACGTCGCTTCGACGCCGCTTTACCAGGGCGGTCTGTCCGAATGGCTCTACAACACCGGGATGCACGTGAAATGGGGATCGCTGCTGGCGACCATCATCCTGTACGGATTCCCGATGGTGCTGCTCGGAACGGTCTCTCCCTACACGATCCAGATCGCCACCCAGACACACTCGGAGGCCGGAAGCCGCGCCGGGCTGCTGTATGCGGTCTCCACCGTGGGAAGCTTCATGGGCTGCCTGGTCACCGCGTTCGTACTGATACCCGGAATGCCGCTGTCGTACGTGGTGTTCGGCGGCGGAGTGGCTGTCGCACTGGTGGCGGGAGTCGTCGCGGTGCTCCTGTCCGGCCGTGCGACCATCGGTCTGGCGCTCGCCGTGGTCGTCGCAGCGGTGGTGGTTACGGGGATCGCGGGTTTCACCGACAGGCAGAGGCACAAAGAGCCCAAGTCCTATCAGTATACTCTGGCGGAGGAGATAACGGGCGCCATCAAGCCGGAATCGATCGCGGCAACGGCGCAGGCCGACTGGGACCGAGCGCGCGCTGAGGCAGCCAAGTACCCCGAGGGCCGGGAGCAGATTCTCCTCGAGAAGGAGACGCCGTACCATCATCTGTCCGTCAGGCAGAACGGTCCGCTGCGAGAGATGATCTTCGGCAAGACCGGCTTCTACGCCGCGCAGACGGTCGTGGACCTGCGGGACATACACAAACATGTGGGAGAGTATACCCACCTGGCCTTCGCCGGACTGCTGTATCGATCTGCGCCGAAGAGGGTATGCATTATCGGCACCGGCGGAGCGGTCATCCCTCGGTCGCTTGAACGCTGCTTCCCCGGAGTGGAGATCGACTGCATCGATATCGATCCGGAGGTCATAGAGGCGGCCAGGAAGTTCTTCTACTGGCAGCCGAGCTCCAACGTGCGAATGTACGCGATGGACGGCCGGTCATTCCTCAACTGGGTGGTCGCAAACGAACTGACGAGGTATGACTGGCTGATCCTGGACGCCTTCAGCGACAACTACGTGCCGTTCCACCTCACCACCTACGAGTTCTTCAACGTCGTGAAGACGGTTCTCGTGCCGGGCGGCGTCCTCGCCATGAACATGTTCATCGACGATGACATCTACGGCTACGAAGCTCGAACGATCCGGGGAGTCTTCGGCAACGTGAGCGCCTTCGCCGGCCACAAGAGCGGCAACATCGTGCTGACGGCCCAGAAGGGACGCAACTCGCCTCTCACCCTGGACGAGGCCGGACAGGCGGTCCGCACCGTTGCCCTGCCGGCGGACTCGCGCATAGACTTGCGGTATATCATGACCTGCCTGGTGACCGCTCAGAACTTCTCGGACGAGGGCCCGATGTTGACGGACCTCTGGTCTCCGGTCGAGAACCTGGTGGAGTAACCGATTCCGTTGCCTTGCCTCCAGGGAGCAAGGGATGGGGTTTGGCGGATTTGTGACGTCCAAATGAACACCCAGGGCCTGCTCGTTCCAGGAATCGAGCGTATGCAGCCTGCAAGAACCTGGTATTTTTGCCGGTTTTTGACTATAGGCCTTGACATAAAACGGAACTGGGTGTATCATTCGCAGTGTAAGTGGTACATCTGACGCAAGTGCACCAATTACGAAACCGCTCGGTCGGCCCGGCATCAGCCGGGTCCAGATGCAGCTTAAGCCGCACGTGACTGAGCAATGTCTGATCCACAGCCTCTAAAAGGGAGAGGGTCCCAAGCACCACCCGGAATGAATCGTCGAGGTTAGGAGCAGTTCCGTCCCTGCGATTTGGACGACACGGCTCCGGATCTCGGAGAGACCGGCCGGGCGGTCTGAAACCCACTAACCCAGTGAGAGGCGACTTCTCCTGGCGAGAAGCGCCATCCACAAGAGGAGAGGAGAGAAAGATGAAGAGAGTATTGCTACTGACAGTAGCGCTGTTGGTCGTCGCATCACTGTCGGCGTCCGCGGCCTACATGATCAACTGGACGGCTCAGGACTTCGAGAATCCTCCGTACGGCGCCGGAGAACTCGCACCGTTGCCGGTGAATACTCCGGGCGACCAGGGCTGGTTCAATGTGAACCATGCGAGCTACACCGATGAGAAACCCATGCTGGTCGACCCCGCTGGCGGCCGCCCCGACGTTGAGGGCAATCCCACCCAGGGTCTCGTTCAGCAGACCGGCCACTGTGCCGCCGCCAAGGACATGCGAACGCTCATGGGGAACGGCAGCGGGTACTACAAGGGCTATGCGAAGTTCTGGGTGTATGACCCCGGCTACGACACCAGCGAAGGCCTCATCGATGCCCGCGTAGGCGTGTACAGCCCCGCAGGCCCCGACAACATCGGCAAGATGGCTACCGCGCAGATCCAGGATGCCTCCACCCGCGACCCGAACTACTGGTATGCCCAGTGGAGCTACAGCGCCATCAAGATGGACGGCGCTACGCAGGAGTCCGGCGGTGGCTACAGCTTCGTCCCCGGCCTCGCTGCGCCGCGCAAGTACGGCCAGTGGAACTACGTCATGATCACCTGGGTGTTCAACTACAACACTCCTGGTGATCCGGAAAGCGGCGGCTCTGGTACCATCAAGTGGTTCATCAATCAGCAGAGCGTCAGCCCGAACCTGACCCTGAACGTAAACAACACCAGCGGCCGCTGGGGCAACTTCCATGAGGTCGCCGGCTTGTTCGTGGGCTCCGGACAGACGACAGCCGCCAGCACCCGCATTGCGAACTACGACGGGTTTGAGTTCCATGCGGACCCGACCGTCCCTGAGCCTTCGAGCCTCCTGGCCCTGGGCACCGGTGCGATCGGCCTGCTTGGCATGATCCGCCGCAGGAAGTAAGCTGATCAGTCAGCTACGCAAAGTAAGCAACATCGAAACCGCCGGGTCGAAAGATCCGGCGGTTTTTTCGTGCCTGCCTTCAGAAAGGATTCACCCGTCCCTGCACGCAGCGATCCGGCACTCGATCAACCTGATACCTCGAGGCTGTCATTCCGAGCACGTTACTGCGCAGCAAGCACAGTTGTCTCCCAGGATATAGGAACCCGTCAGTCCTGAGTAGCGAAGCGTATCGAAGGACGGTCGGGCTAGCCACAGGCATGGTGGAGCTAGGCCGCCCTTCTATACGTCCTGAACTCCGACCACACTGAGCAGCAGCGCGTATCGAAGTGCAGTCGGAGTTCAGGACTACTCAGGGCTGACGGTGGTTATTCCCCGGACATGGAACCCGCTAGTCCTGAGTAGCGAAGCGTATCGAAGGACGGTCGGATCTACTCAGCGTTGACGGTGCGAGGTCTCTTGGGAACGACACGGACGATGATCGACCACAGAGTCGTCGATCATCGCGCCGGTATCCGGCGGACAGGCTCTCCACTACGGGGACAACATCGCGTCGTGAACCGCAGGAAGAGCCACCGCGCGTGCGAGAACGGGGTGGGAAGGGAAGAGCGCAACCCGGAACGTCATCACGACCGATGCGTTGGCATGGACTCACCCGAATCCGGGTAAGGAAATGGCATCGATTGACTTCGCAGCCGCCGACTCTCAGGCGGCGCCGGTATTGCCGGCTGTGACAGGTGAGTATGGAAAGGAGTAGCTGCCATGGAGAGGGAACACAGGCGCAGCGTGCGCGCCAAGGGCGGCCGACGACAATCCATCTTCCGCAACCCGGATGACTACGAGCGGCACATGCAGAGCAGCGTGGCCGTTGATGACGACCCCGACTTCGAAGAGTTTCCCCGCGAGGAGTACGCCAGGTCCTCACGCCGTGACGATGCGGAGCCTATAGTAGACTTGTAGACCGCAGACACGGGCACCGGGAGAGCGCAGGATTCCCGCTATGCTGGAGCACCCATCGAACGGACTCGGCGACGAGGACGGCGGGCGCGGGCCCGCGGGCGTGATCAGAGAGTTGATCTTCGGTGCCGAGGACGGACTCGTCTCCATCCTCGGCCTTGTCACAGGCGTGGCCGCGGGGACTACAAGCGCATCCGTAGTACTGCTCGCGGGAACCGTCGGCGCCCTCTCGGGAGCGATCTCCATGGCGGCGGGAGACTACCTCGGCGTCAAGTCGCATATGGAGGTACTCGATCGGCGACTGAGAGACGAGCACCGAAACATCCGGGAGCGCCCGGTTCAGGAACGCGAGGAGTTGGTGGACTACTACCGAAAGCGTGGGTTCTCCGACGAGGAGATCGACATCATAGTCTCGGCCACCATGCGAAATCCCCGATTCCTCATGGAGGAGATGGCGGTCCACGAACTCGGCATCTGCCCCGGTGAGATGCGAGATCCCCTCTCCAACGCCTTCTGGATCTTCGCCGCCTATCTGGTGTCCTCGATCTTCCCGGTGCTGCCGTATGCCCTCTTCGGCCGGGACATTGCACTGTGGGTGTCGATAATCGGCACGGTGCTAGCGCTCTTCGCCGTCGGTGCGGCCAAGACGGCGCTCACCGGACGCAACTGGTTCCGGAGCGGGCTCGAGATGCAGGCGATCGCGGCGCTGGCCGGCATCGCCGGGTACCTGGCCGGACGCATAGCCGCCGTGTAGCCCGTCCGCGTTGACAGTCGCCGCCTCCTCAAGCTATACTGGCATACGCAGAATCCACTCAATTGCTTAACAAAGGCCGGGGAACTGTGAAGATATCCACAGAGAGATCGAAGCTCGCGGGGTCGGTGCTGATACCGGCATCGAAGTCGCATACCATCCGCGCGGTCGTCATCGGATCGCTGGCAGACGGAGTGAGCACCATCCGCAACCCGCTCGGAGCCGCCGATCCGCTCGCGTCCGTGCGCGTGTGCGGCAAGATGGGAGCTCAGATCACGCAGAACCACGATTGGACCGTCCGAGGGGTCTGCGGCGCGCCCTCCGTGCCCGATGATGTGCTGGACACCGGCAACTCCGGCACTACGCTCTACCTGACGATGGGGACCGCCGCACTGATTGACGGCTACTCGGTCTTCACGGGCGACGAACAGATCCGCAACCGGCCCGCCGGTCCGCTACTCGACGCGCTGCGCGGCCTGGGAGCCGAAGCGTTCTCCACCCGACGGAACGACAGGCCGCCGCTCATCATCCGAGGCCCGATGAAGGGCGGGAGCATCGAGCTAGACGGCAGCAAGACCTCACAGTACTTGAGCGCGCTGCTCCTGAACTGCCCGCTCGGCCGAGGGCGCAGCGAGATCCGCGTGACCAACCCGTGCGAGCTTCCGTTCATCGAGATGACGCTCCGATGGCTCGACGAGCAGCGCATCACCTACGAGCGCGACGGCTTCGAGTGGTTCGGTATCCCCGGCGGCCAGGACTACCATCCGTTCGACAAGCAGATGCCGGGCGACTTCTCATCGGCGGCGTTCTTTCTCTGCGCGGCGGCGATCACCGGATCGGAACTCACCCTCCTCGGCCTCGACATGAACGACACGCAGGGCGACAAGGCGATCGTGCACATGCTGAGCGAGATGGGCGCGAAGGTCGAAATCCTGCCGGACGGAATCCGGATCGCCGGAGGGAAGCTGATCGGCGGGGAGTTCGACTTGTCGGGCACTCCCGACGCTCTGCCCGCTCTGGCGGCGACGGCGTGCTTCGCGGAGGACGAGACGCGGCTCGTGAACGTGGCGCAGGCCCGGCTGAAGGAGACCGATCGCATCCGGGTGATGCGCCAGGAGCTGTCGAAGATGGGCGCGCAGATCGAGGAGCTTCCGGACGGCCTGGTCATACACGGCAGCGAGATGCACGGCGCGCAGGTCCGCGGCCACGGCGACCACCGAGTCGTGATGGCGTTGGCGATGGCGGGGCTCGCGTGCGACGGGATCACCGAGGTTGACACCGCCGAAGCGGTCTGCATAACGTTCCCCAACTTCGTGGAGTTGATGCAAAGCGCGGGCGCCGTGATGCAGCTTGCGTAGCGCCCAGGACTTTGAGATTCCGGGCGAACGTGATATCATATCCGGCGGAATGTAATCACTCAGAGGTGGCTGTATGGTTCGCACTCAGATCCAGTTGACCGAAGATCAGGCAAAGCGTCTGAAGAGAATCGCCGAGAAGCAGGGGATCTCGGTAGCCGAGGTGATCAGGCGGTCCGTTGACCGCACACTCCGAGAGGACTATGCGCCGACTGAGGACGAGCTTTGGGATCGAGCGATGAGAGCGATAGGATGCGGCAGGTCGGGCCTTCATGATGTATCAGAAAGACATGATGATTATCTAGTGGAGGCGTACAAGGATTGGTGATCTTCGTCGACACATCTGCGTTCTACGCTCTCCTTGATGAAGATGATGACTGTCATCAGCGCGCTGCCGAGACGTTCATTGCCCTCCGCGAAGCCGGAGCCCAGTTGGTAACTTCAAACTACGTCGTTGCTGAGTCCTGTGCACTCATACAGAAGAGACTCGGGATGAAGATCGCGGGCATGTACAGAAGCGGTCTTCTGGCAGTGGTGAGCGTTCGCTGGGTGACTCAAGCAGTCCATGAGGACGGCTTCAACTGCTTCCTGGCCTGCGGCAGAAACGGTCCGAGCTTCACTGACTCAGTGAGCTTCTCACCTATGCGCGATCAACGGATCGACACAGCATTCGCATTCGACAAGCATTTCGCAGACCAGGGGTTCAAATGCCTGACTCGTCCGGAGGATGTTGCCTAACACTACCACTGAGTCTCATGTAGGCTGAGCGACACGAACTCGGAATGACACGGTTGTGCAATTACCTGAGATTCCGTAGTATCGCCGCCTCATCACCCCATTGTGTAGGAATATCTTGGACATGAGCGCCATTGAGAGCAGGAGCACCACGTGAAGATAGTCCTTACCGGGCCGAAGTGCGCCGGGAAGAGTTCGATAGGCCGGATCGCGGCTGAGCGACTGAACATCCCGTTCGTCGAGACGGACGAGATCATCGAGTCGCTCTACGCCGATGCGCACGGCGAGAGACTGACCTGCCGGGAGATCTGGAAGACCCTCGGCGAGGAGGGATTCCGAGCGATCGAGCGGCAGGCGGTCGAGGAGGCCTCGGGGATGGACTGGTGCGTCCTCTCGACCGGAGGCGCGACGATGCTGCATCCCGAGTCCCGCAGACTGCTCCAGCGCGACTCGATCATCGTACTGCTCACCTCCCCCGCGGACATACTCTGGCAGCGGATGGAGACCATTGGCCTCCCACCATTCTTCGCCGTTCCCGACGGCCGCGAGAGATTCGAAGAGCGGCTCGCGAGCATCGACGAAGCTATCCTTCCGGTCGCGTCGTTCGTGATCGACAGCTCATCCGGTACGCCGGAAGAGGTCGCGGACCAGGTGGTGTGCGGCATCGAGGAGGAGATGGCGCTCCGTGCGAACCAGCCGAATACCTTCGGCGAGATCATCCGCGTAACGACGTTCGGCGAGAGTCACGGGCCGGCGGTCGGAGCGGTGCTCGACGGCGTCCCTCCCGGCATCGAACTGAGCGAGGAGGACGTCCAGAAGGAGCTCGACCGCAGGCGTCCCGGCCAGAGCAACGTCGTCACCCCGCGCAACGAGGCCGACCGTGTGCACATCCTCTCGGGCGTCTTCGAGGGCAAGACCACCGGCGCTCCGATCGCCATGGTGATCTACAACCAGGACCAGGATTCCTCGAAGTACGAGAAGCTGCGCGATGTCTTCCGGCCCGGACACGCTGACTTCACTTTTTGGCACAAGTACGGCATCCGCGACCACCGCGGCGGCGGACGCTCATCGGGCCGTGAGACGGCGGCGCGGGTAGCCGGTGGCGCAATTGCGAAGAAGATCCTGCAGGAGCGCGGCATCAACATCACCGCCTATGCGCTGGAGATCGCGGGAATCCGCGCGCAGACCATAGACCACTCGCAGATCGAGAAGAACTCCGTCCGCTCGCCCGACCCGGAGGCTGCGGCCCGTATGGAGGAGGCGATACTCGCCGCCCGCGCGGAGAAGGACTCGGTCGGCGGCATCGTGCAGCTCGAGATCACCGGCGTCCCGGTCGGGCTCGGCGATCCGGTCTTCTGGAAGCTCGACGCGCGGCTCGGGATGGCGCTCCTCTCGCTCGGCGCGGTCAAGGGCATAGAGTTCGGCGAAGGCTTCGGGGCCGCCCGGATGCGCGGGAGCGAGAACAACGATCAGATGCAGGACGGCCGGTTCCTCACGAACCACGCCGGCGGACTGCTCGGCGGGATGTCCACGGGCGAGCCGATCATCGCGCGACTGGCGGTGAAGCCGACCGCAAGCATCGCCCGCCCGCAGAAAACGATCGACACCTCGGGAGAGAACCGGGAGATCACCGTCGAGGGGCGGCACGATCCATGCATCGTACCGAGGGTCGTGCCGGTCGTCGAGTCTATGGCGGCGCTGGTGATCCTCGACGCGCTCTGCGCGCAGGAGAGGATCAGAGCGGCATCGGGAGGTTTCGCAGGATGAAGGTCATAGCAGTCAACGGCAGTGCGCGGAAGGATGGGAACACCGCCATCCTGATCCGCACAGCGTTCAAGGAACTCGAGGCCGAGGGCATCGAGACGGAGATGGTCCAGCTTGCCGGTAAGAAGATCCGAGGCTGCGGGGCATGCTACAAGTGCTTCGAGAACCTCGACCGGCAGTGCGCCTACAAGGACGACCTCAATCCCGTGATCGACAAGATGGCGCAGGCCGACGGGATCATCCTCGCGTCGCCGACGTATTTCTCCGATGTGACCGCCGAGATGAAGGCGCTGATCGACCGCGCGGGATTCGTCGGGCGAGCGAACGCCGGGATGTTCCGGCGGAAGGTCGGCGCGGCGGTGGTGGCGGTCCGTCGTGCGGGCGCGATCCATACGTTCGACACGCTGAACCATTTCTTCTTCATCCAGGAGATGATCGTCCCGGGGTCGAGCTACTGGAATATCGGCATCGGGCGCGAGGCCGGCGCAGTCGAGTCCGACGAGGAGGGTCTCAAGACGATGACCGTCCTCGGGCGGAACATGGCATGGCTCCTCAATGCGCTGCGCGGCAGACCGTAGGGAAGGACTTCAACGCCCTCCCCTACGGTTGTAGAAGCAGCTTCCATCTGCGATAGGCCGGTTCAGCGCAGATGGAAGCTGCTCCTACAACGTGGTAATGGCGACGCAGAAGGTCGGCCCAACTGTCGTTTAGTTGCGTTTGGTGGTGTTTGGTGGTACAATCAGCTTGAGGTAGGACTATGAGCAAGACGATCACCGTTGAGCAAGCAGCAGACAGGCTGCAGGTCAAGCCGAATACCATCAGGACATGGATCAAGCAGGGGCGCATCCCCGGGCGCAAGATCGGACGCGTCTACCGTATCCCCGAGCAAGCGCTGGATCGACTGATGTCCGGAGCGGAGACGCCACCGGAACAGCGCAAGCCTATCGATGCGTTATCCCTGCTGGGTAAGTACAAGCAGCCTGGACGGTCCCTGGACGATTTCCTCCGAGAGAAGCACGAGGAAATCGATGAGGAGGGACGCAGGTGGGAGGAGGCGCATCGCAAGCCTGGCCGTCACGAGGGTGAAGCAGCATGATCCTCGTCATGGACGCTAATGCGCTCATCGCCCTGCTCTACGATGAGTCGGGAGGGCGCGAGGTTGGCGAGATGCTGAACGATCCTGCGAATACCTGCTTTGTCCATGCGGTGAACCTCTGCGAAGTGTACTATGACCACCTCAGAGTGAGCGGCGAGCCGACGGCCAGGCAGGTAGTGGCTGATCTGACGTCAACCCGTCTGATCGTCCGTGACGATATGGACCCCGAGTTCTGGCAAGCCGCGGGTATCCACAAGGCCGCATTGCGATGTATCTCTCTCGCCGACTGCTTCTGTCTGGCGCTGGCCCTGCGAGTCGGCGGCGAGATAGTCACGGCCGACCATCACGAGTTTGATCCCGTGCAGCAACAGGGGATCTGCTCAGTCAGGTTTATCAGGTAACAGCATGATCACAAACGAACAACTCGACGAAAGAATCGGTGGGCGCTTCGAGCGGATGTCGCGCGATGAGTTGACCGCGTGGCAGGTCGAAGCGCTCCGAAAGGCCGTCGCCCAGGCGAAGAAGTCGTCGTGGTACGCGGCGAAGTTCGCGGAAGTCGGCGTCGAACCGGAGGACATCAAGTCGCTCGATGATGCCGCCAGGCTTCCGCTCACATCGAAGGAAGACCTGAGGCTGAGCTACCCCACCGGGATGCTCACCGTCCACCCGGACGAGATCATCCGCATGCACACCTCGAGCGGCACTACCGGCAAGCCGACCGCGATCTTCCACACACGCGAGGACATCGACAACTGGGCCGAACTGATGGCGCGGTCGCTTCACCTGGCCGGCGCTCGTCCGAACGACGTCTTCCAGAACATGAGCGGCTACGGGCTCTTCACCGGCGGACTCGGGCTCCACTACGGAGCCGAGCGCCTGGGGATGTGGACCATCCCCGCAGGCGCCGGGAACACCGCGCGCCAGATCCTGCTGATCCGCGACTTCCACGTCACGGTCATCCACGCGACCCCGAGCTACGCGATGCACGTCGCCGAGCGGATGGTCCAGGAGGGCGACGACCCCAGGTCGCTCGGCATCAAGATCGCCGCGCTGGGAGCCGAGCCGTATACGGAGGAGATGCGCGCCAAGCTGCAGGATCTCTATGGCTTCAAGGCCTTCAACAGCTACGGACTGAGCGAGATGAACGGCCCGGGCGTGGCGTTCGAGTGCTGTGAGCAGAACGGCATGCACATCTGGGAGGACTCCTACCTCGTCGAGATCATCAACCCCGACACCCTCGAGCCGGTCAGACCGGGTGAGGTCGGCGAGCTTGTGCTGACTACCCTCCGCCGCACCGGGATGCCGATCATCCGCTACCGGACCCGCGACCTGACGCGCATCATGAACGGCGAGTGCCCGTGTGGGTGCGAGCACGCGCGACTGGCACGGTTCGTCGGCCGGTCGGACGACATGCTGATCATCCGCGGCGTGAACGTCTTCCCGAGCCAGATCGAGGAAGTGCTCATGAAGCACAAGTGGCTCGGTGGCAACTACGTCATCCACCTGACCAAGAAGGCCGCGCTCGACCAGATGACTGTGAAGGTCGAGATCGCGAAGTCGGAGTTCGACGGCTCGATCGAGGGACTGCGCGACCGGCGCGCGGAACTCGGGAGGCAGCTCAAGGAGCAGGTCGGGTTCACCGTCAACATCGAGATCGCCGAGCCGGGCAGCCTTCCCGCGAGCGAGGGCAAGGCCAAGCGCGTCATCGACGAGAGAGTGTAGGAGGGGTTTTCCGGGCGGTCTGTGCCCGGCAACCCCGATCACACCACGTCCCGACCGTTGGGGTTACCGATCTCCGATCAGAAAACCCCTCCTACATCACATCGAGAGGAAACGGGAGACCGTCATGTACAACGAGCTGAGAGTATTCGTTGAGAACAAACCCGGCAAGCTGTCGCGGGTGGCCGAGTTGCTCGGACAGGCCGGGATCGATATCCTGGCGCTCGAACTGGCCGACGAAGGACAGTTCGGCGTGCTCAAGATTCTTACCGCTGAGCCGGAGCGGGCGAAGGAGGTCCTATCCAACGCAAACATCGCCGCCGCGCTGAACCAGGTGGCGTGCATCGAGATCCCGGACAAGCCGGGCAGCCTGGTGACGCTCTCGAAGGCAATCGAGAAGGCGCAGTTGAATGTCGCCGACGCTTACGGATGCATTCTCGAGCGGGGCAAGCGCGCCGTGTTCGTCGTGAAGGGCGACAACCTGGAAGCGATCGAGGCCGCCGCTCGGGACGCGGGGTTGAAGCCGCTCGACCGGCTGGAGTGATCGAATCGATGGAGTAGCGGAGTATTGGAGCGATGGAGTGGTGGGTAGTTCTGCCACTCCTTTGCGTTATGGGGCACGGAGTTCGAACATGAGTGTTGTCCACGTAGACCTTGGCGAGAGAGGCTACGACATCCACGTCGGGGAGGGAGTGCTCGATTCGGCCGGTGGGCTGATCGCCGCAGTATCGAAGGCGCGGGCCGCCGCCGTGGTGACGAACCCTCGGATCGGGAACCTCTACGCCGAGCGGCTTGTCAAAAGCCTCGGGAGCGCAGGCATCGACGCGCACGTCATCACCATCCCCGCGGGCGAGCGATACAAGACGCTGAATACCGTCCGGCGTGTCTACGAGAGGATGCTCGACCACCGGATCGACCGCACGGGCACGGTGATCGGACTCGGCGGCGGAGTCGTGGGCGACCTGGCCGGGTTCGTCGCGGCGACCTATCTACGCGGCGTCGAGTTCGTCCAGATTCCGACATCCCTCCTGGCGCAGGTCGATGCGAGCGTCGGCGGCAAGGTTGGCGTGGACCTGCCGAGGGGTAAGAACCTCGTCGGCGCGTTCTACCAGCCGAAGATCGTTCTCGCCGACATAGGCACGCTTCGCACGCTCCGCAGAGCGCAGTTTCGGTCCGGCTTGGCCGAGGTTATCAAACATGGTATAATCCTTGACAGCGACTATTACAGCTATCTTGAGCGGAATCTGGCTGCCGTGATGCGCCTGGAATCCGAGGCTCTGCAGCACATCGTCGAGCGCTCCTGCGAACTGAAAGCCTGGGTCGTGGCCCAGGACGAGAAGGAGTCCGGGCTGCGCGCCATCCTCAACTACGGGCACACCGTCGGCCATGCGGTCGAGTCGCTCACGGGGTACAAGCGCGTGCTCCACGGCGAGGCGGTGGCGATAGGAATGGTAGCGGCGGCGCTGATCGCCCGGGAGATGGGTCTCGCGGACGAGTCGCTCGCCCGCCGGATCGCGGACCTGCTGGCCCGAGTCGGATTGCCGTCCAAGCCGCCGGCCGATGTGAGTCACGACGCGATCCTGGAGGCGATGAAGCTCGACAAGAAGGTCGCGCGCGGGAAGCTGCGGTTCGTCTTGGTAAGGGAGATCGGCTCGGCGTTCGTGTCCCAGGACGTGACGCCGGAGATCATCCGCAAGGCGCTGAGGGAGCAGGAAAGGCTCTAGACCGCTGACTGCAGGTGTAGGAGCGGATTCCGATCCGCGAAAGGCGACGTCTTTGTAGGAGCAGCTTCCAGCTGCGATCAGGCCATGTAGGAGCAGCTTCCAGCTGCGATCGCGGCTGGGAAGCCGCTCCTACAGGGAAGACCACAAGGATATGCGCAGACTTGGTGATCTGGCAATCGAGATAGTGGCGTCGGTGTGGCTGGTGATTGTGGCCGTTCAGTTCCTGAGCAGCTATTTCGGCACATACAGCCTCGATCTGACGTATACATATTGGGCGATGCTTGCCATCCTCGTGGTGGTATGCGCCGCGCGGGTGGTGAGGCGCGCCACCGGAGATGAGGCGAGTACGGATAGGATGCACGAGTAGGAGTAGGAATCTTTGACTGGCACTGTGTTCAAGCACCGATACGAAGTGCAGGAGAAGATCGGTGAAGGCAACCTGTTCACCGTCTATAAGGCCGAGGACAAGATCGACAACCGGGTCGTGGCCGTCAAGGTGCTGCTTCCCCAGTACGCCGCAAACCGCATGTTCGCCGAGCGGATACTCGTGGAGGCGCAGGCGATGGCGGGAGCCTCCCACCCCGGCATCGCGGAGGTCTACGATACCGGCGAGGAGGAAGGCAACTACTTCGTCGTCGTGGAGTACATCCGCGGCGTCGATCTGAAGGAGCGCATACGCCGGAACGCGCCGTTCACGCTCACGACCGCCGTCGATGTGGGAATCGCCATCTGCGACGCCATCGACTTCGCCCACAAGCGCGGCTTCACCCACGCCGACCTGAGGCCGGGCAACATCCTGGTCACCCCGGACGGCTACATCAAGCTGACCGACTTCTGGGTCGGCAACGCGGTCAACTCGTCGCAATCGGTCCGCACCAGCGCGATGATGCGGTCGGTCCACTACATGGCCCCCGAGGTCGCCGAAGGAGTGCCCGCGAGCCCCGCGTCCGACCTGTACTCGCTCGGCGTCCTGCTCTACGAACTGCTGACGGGAAACGTGCCGTATGACTCCGACACCCCGATCTCGATAGCGCTCAAGCACGCGCGCGACCCGATCCCTTCCGTGAGGGCGGCGAATCCGGGCGTCCCGAAGGCGTTCGAGGCTGTGATCGTCAAGGCGCTCCAGAAGGAGCCCGAGAACAGGTTCCGCTCCGCCAAGGCGATGCTGAACGATCTGCGCGCGGTGCGTGAGGGCCTCAATCTCTCCAAGCCCGTTACCTGGGCGCCGGTGACCGAGAAGAAGGCGCCCGAGCCGATACCCGACGACCTCTCGGAGCTTGAGGAGTCGGCGCCGGTCTGGCTGTCGACGCTGCTCAAATCTCTGGCCATCACGGTGGCGGTGATCGGCATCATCGCAATGTCGATGATCGTCTACGTCTGGATGAACCCGGGTGAGGCGCAGGTGCCGGAGATCATCGGCAAGGATCGTGCGACGGCTGAGGCGATGGCGAAGAAGGCCAAGATCAAGTTGCTCGTGAAGGCCGAGGAGTACAACGAGAAGTACGACGAGGGGATCATCTACTTCGCCAATCCCGGCCCCGGCCGCACGATCAAGGTCGGAAAATCGGTGGATATCTGGGTGAGCAAGGGCTCGAAGTACGCCCGCGTTCCCAGGCTGAGCACGCTCCCGGAGGAGACCGCCCGCAGACGGCTCACCGACGCCGGGCTTGCGGTCGGACAACTGACCCAGGAGTACAGCGACGAGGTCGAGCCGGGCAACATCATCAAGCAGTCGCCCGGGCCCGGAAGCCGCCTGATGCGCGGCGATCCGGTCGATCTCGTCATAAGCCTCGGCCCGAAGCCGACCGAGGAGGACTTCGAGACGCCGCCGGATACCACCACCGAACAGGGCACCGAGACCTACGCCCAGCCGCGGACCTTCAACGTGAAGTTCGAAGTACCCGCCGGCAGGGAGAACCAGATGATCCAGATCACCGTCGTGGACGACTACGGCGAGAACGTCGTGTACTCGGACATCGGCCACCCCGGTGACGTGATCAAGCAGACGGTCCAGGGCATCGGCAAGAAGATCGCCATCCGCATCTACATAGACGACAAGCTCGTTGAGGAACAGAAGAAATGAGAGTCGAGATCTCCCCGTCGCTCCTCTCCGCGGATTTCAGCAATCTGGAGCGCGATGTACGCTTGGTAACTGCGGCAGGCGCCGACAGCCTGCACCTCGACGTGATGGACGGCCGCTTCGTGCCGAACATCACGTTCGGGCCGCTGGTGGTGCGCAGCATCAGGGACAAGAGCGACTTGCGCTTCGACGGCCACCTGATGATCGAGCACCCGGAGCGGATCCTCGACGAGTTTGTGAAGGCGGGATGCGACTCGATCACCGTTCACGTCGAGACCTGCCCCCACCTGCATCGCACGATCCAGCAGATCAAGGAGACGGGCGCGAAGGCGGGAGTATCGCTCAACCCTCACACACCGCTGTGCACCATCGAGCACGTGCTGGGAGACATCGACCTGCTGCTCCTGATGACCGTGAACCCCGGATTCGGCGGGCAGGAGTTCATCCCGGCGATGCTCCCGAAGATCGCGGAGGCCCGGAAGATGGCTCCCGATCTGGACATATCGGTGGACGGCGGGGTAAACCTGGAAACCTGCTCGCAGATAGTCGCCGCCGGAGCGAACGTACTGGTGGCGGGATCGTACGTTTTCGACAACCCGAAAGGCCCGCAGAAAGCGATCGACGACCTCCGGGCCGCATGTATGAGGTGATGCGATGCCTCCGGAGACACTGCGGCTTGTGCTGAGCTTCGGCATCCTGATGGTTCTCGTGCTGCTCGCACTCGAGATCCAGGGATGGATGACCGGCAAGCGGCTCGTCAACCGCAAGCAGAAGGTCTTCCGCATCACGTCAGCGGCCCTCATCGTCGCCATCCTGGCGATGATCCTGGTCGGCGACGGACCGGCCAGGGCATTTCACCCGCTGATGGCGATCGGGTACTGGGCGCTCTGCTTCTCGCTCGCATGTGTGGTGGTCGTGCTCGCGCTGGCGGACATGAAGCAGGTCGCGCTCCGGTTCGGTGAGGAGCGTCGGCACAACTACGACGATCTGGCGGGACGGGAGGATCGGGAGACGCGGTGACGCGAGGACACGGAGACGCGGGGAATCGTAGACGGAGCGAACCTCGCCTACTAGCACGTCGCTTGACGTGTCGAAGGGAACCATCATGACTACCGTGTATGTCTTCTCGGGGACCATAGCATCCGTGGTCGTGATCTAGATCATCCGCGACCTTGTGCGGTTTGGCCGCTGCGAACCGGACGCCAAGATCATGGCCGGACTGCGCATATGCGCGGTCGGTCATGCTCTACTTCGCAGCCAAGACCGCATGGCGTGTTTATCTGCACGGAGACATCCAGGCAGCAGTGCCATATATCGCCTACCTGGGGATCGGCCAATGGCCCGCCATCCTCCTAAGCTTGACCGGCCCTGGCAAACGACGAAAGAACTAATGAGTAGCGCATTCTACATGAAACGAGCGCTGAGGCTCGCGCGGCGCGGACGGACCAGCCCCAACCCGATGGTCGGGGCTGTGGTCGTTAGGGACGGGCGAGTCGTCGGCGAGGGATATCATCCGAAGGCCGGGGAGCCGCACGCGGAGGTCTTCGCGCTCCGTGCGGCGGGCGATCTGGCGAGGGGCGCGGACCTCTACGTCACTCTTGAGCCGTGCTGCCACCACGGGAAGACCGGCCCTTGCACCGAGGCGGTGATCAACGCCGGGATACGGAGAGTCTACGCGGCGATGGTAGACCCCTACCCCGGGGTCGCCGGCAAGGGGATCGAAACGCTCCGGGCATCGGGGATCGAGGTCGAGGTCGGCCTGCTCGAATCCGAGGCGCGGGAGCTGAACCGCGGGTTCATCAAGTGCGTGACCTGCGGGCGGCCGTTCGTGCTCTGGAAGGCGGCGATGACGCTCGACGGCAAGATCGCCACGCGGACCGGCGACTCCCGCTGGGTGAGCGGCGAAGCATCGAGGCGGTACGTCCACCGGCTGCGCGCCCAATCGGACGCGATCATGGTCGGCATCGGCACGGTGCTGGCGGACGATCCGTCATTGACCGCTCGGACTAACCGCCAGGACGCCAGGGGCGCCAAGAATGCTCAGAATCAGCCGATAAGAATAGTGGTAGATAGCGAGGGGCGAGTGCCTGCCGGCGCGAAGGTGCTGAACGATGAGGCGGCGACGATCGTCGTGACGAAGCGGTCGGCTCCCGAGGCGAATCTGGACAGGCTCTGGAGCGCGGGCGTTCGCATCCTCGGGGTGCGCGACATCGACGGCAGGATCGATCTCGGCTATCTGCTCGGCGAACTCGGCAAGATGGGGATCAACAACGTCCTCCTGGAGGGCGGCGGGGAGCTTGCCGCGTCGATGATCGCGGCGGGACTCGTCGACCGCGGGCTGATCTTTGTCGCGCCGAAGATCGCGGGCGGCCGGGACGCGAAGTCGCCGGTCGAGGGCGAAGGCATCGAGCTGATGGCCGACGCGCTCTCCACCTCGAAGCCGCGAGTCCGCCGGTTCGGGGATGACGTGGCGCTGGAGTTTGGTTTTGGGGTTAAGAGCTGAGCGATAGGCAGACATGCCACTTGTCTGTACCGGCAATATGCAGGCTATCAAGAACACGAGGAGGTATGGGAATGAGAGTGTGCTGTGTCGCAATCATGCTGTGCCTGTTTGCCGTAGGCTGCGCCAAGCAGAATCGTCCGCATACGCGACAGACTCAGGTTCATATTGCCGCCGATCCTCCGGGCGTGCAACTGCACAAGGCGATTGAGAAAGGCGATCTGCAGGGCGTTACAGCACTGTTGGAGAAGAACCCAGATCCTAGCCTCGTGAACTGGAGGGACAAGTCTGGCAACTACAGTCCGCTAGATAAAGCAGCCTACTACGGTCATGTAGACATCGCCAAGCTCTTGATTAGCAGGGGTGCAGCTGTAGACTCCGAGGACAAGAACGGCAATACCTCGTTATGGGTAGCGGCGATGAAGGGAAACACCGCTGTAGCAGCGTTGCTCATCGCTCACGGTGCACGCGTAAACGGTGGTGATAGCGCGCTGACACCGTTACACGCGGCTGTACTCAATGGCCATGGGAAGGTCGCACAGCTGCTCATCGCCAAAGGAGCTAACGTGAACAGGGCCAATGACCTTGGCTCTTCGCCTCTGCATACCGCAGTCACCTACAATGAGCACAGCATAGCTGCTCTGCTCATTGCCAAGGGAGCCGATGTGAATGCAAGAGACGGGGATGGGTTCGCACCGCTTCATATAGCCGCCCGAGGCGGCTTCACGGAGATAGCGCAAATGCTGTTGGAGAATGGAGCAGAAGTAAACGCAACGGGAGAACATGGCGAGACACCAATGAACATGGCCGGCATGGGCGGCGATCAAATGAGAGCCTTGCTAGAAAGCTATGGAGGTCAGCGCGGATCCGTAGACTATGACCTGCAGCTGTAAACAGACTAGCTAGCACGTCATCACAAACTGATAGACAGGACCGATAATGTTCACAGGCTTAGTTGAGGAAAAGGGAAAGATCGTACGCGCTCAGCCGAGTGCGAATGGGCTCAGGCTGACGGTCGAGGCTCGCGTGGTCACGGACGGCACCGTGATCGGTGACAGCATCGCGGTGAACGGCACATGCCTGACCGCCGTGTCGGTCTCCGGCTCGATGCTGGAGTTCGATGCCGTGCGCGAGACCGTCGAGCGGAGCACGCTCGGCGACCTCAAGCCGGGCCAGCCGGTCAACCTCGAGCGGGCGCTCAGAGCCGGCGCGCGCATGGGCGGACACATGGTGCTCGGCCACGTGGACGGCATCGGCGTGATCCGCGAGATCCGCAAGGCCGGCGGGGAGACGGTGTTCCGGTTCGAGGCATCACCCGAGGTCATGCGGTTCGTCGTCGAGAAGGGCTCGATCGCGGTCGACGGGATCAGTCTCACCATCGCCGACTACGGGCGGGACTGGTTCTCGGTGGCGGTGATCCCGCACACACTCGGGGCGACTACCCTCGGCGACAGGTCCGTGGGTAGCAGAGTGAACCTGGAAACTGATATAATAGGCAAGTACGTACTGAAGTTCGTGGGGAAATCCGACTCCGACGACCGGCTGATGAGCCTGTTGGACAAGGGCGGATTTCTGGACACACAGATCCCATGGGACGCATAGGACGCATGGGACCGGCAGGAGCAAGAGTTGGCGTTTTGTTCGATTGAAGAAGCGATACAGGAGATACGTGAGGGCAAGATCCTGATCGTCGTCGATGATGAAGACCGCGAGAACGAGGGCGATTTCATCATGGCGGCGGAGAAGATCACCCCGGACGCGATCAACTTCATGGCGAAGTACGGCCGCGGGATGATCTGCCAGCCGATGACGAAGAAGCGCGCCGAGGAGCTGAACCTCTCGATGATGGTCGGCCAGAACACGGCGCTCCTAGGAACTCCGTTCACCGTCACGATCGACGCCGTCCACGGCACGACGACCGGTATCTCCGCGTACGACCGAGCGCAGACGATCAAGGTCGCTATCGACCCGGCGACGAAGCCGTCGGACCTCGCGCGCCCCGGGCACATATTCCCGCTGGTGGCGAAAGAGGGCGGTGTCCTCAAGCGCTCCGGGCATACAGAGGCGGTCGTGGATTTCGCGCGGCTGGCCGGGCTGTATCCGAGCGGCGTCCTCTGCGAGATCATGAGTGAGGACGGCACGATGGCGCGTCTGCCCGAGCTCACGGAGATCGCGGAGAGGTTCGGGCTCAAGATATGCACAATCGCCGACCTGATCAAGTACCGCCGCCGGACCGAGAAGCTGGTCACCAGAGCGGCGTCGACTACCCTGCCGACCAGGTATGGGGAGTTCAAGCTGTACGCCTATGAAACGCCGATCGAGGAAAACCCGTATGTAGCATTGGTGATGGGCGATGTCTCGGACGGCGAGCCGGTGCTCGTTCGCATCCACTCGAGCTGCATGACGGGCGACGTGCTCCACTCATTGAGGTGCGAGTGCGGCGAGCAGCTCGAGACCGCGATGCAGAAGATCGCGAACGAAGGCCGGGGCGTCTTGGTCTACATCTACCAGGAGGGCCGCGGCATAGGCCTGATCGAGAAGCTGAAGGCGTACGAACTGCAGGATCAGGGCTACGATACCGTCGAGGCGAACGAGCGGCTCGGGTATCCCGCCGATCTCAGAGACTACGGCATCGGCGCACAGGTGCTGCTCGATCTCGGCGTGAAGAAGATTCGATATATGACCAATAATCCGGCTAAGCTGGCGGGGCTGGAGGGCTATGACCTGGAGATCGTCGAGCGCGTTCCCCTGGTGATCACACCCAACCGAGTGAACCGCCGGTATCTGGAGACCAAGCAGGACAAGATGGGGCATATGCTGGAGAGCTAGCATTTCGGATTGGGGATTTCGGATTGAGGATTTCCCGGAATGGGAGGTAGTTGTGGCAAGGACATTTGAGGGCAAACTGACCGCGGAGGGCCTGCGGTTCGGAATCGTAGTCAGCAGGTTCAACGAGTTTATCACCGGCAAGCTGCTGGCGGGCGCGCTCGATGCGCTCGTCCGGCACGGTGCGAATGACGCGGAGATCGACGTCGCGTGGGTCCCGGGCACGTTCGAAGTGCCGATCGTGACCCAAAAGATGGCGATGTCCGGCAAGTACGACGCCGTCGTCTGCCTCGGCGCACTGATCCGCGGCGCGACTCCGCATTTCGACTACCTGGCTGCCGAAGTCACCAAGGGCATCGCGCAGATCGGCCTGCAGTCGAGCGTTCCGTGCGTGTACGGCATCATCACCGCCGACACCATCGAGCAGGCGATCGAGCGCGCCGGCACCAAGGCCGGCAACAAGGGCTTCGATGCGGCAGAGACCGCCATCGAGATGGCGAACGTGCTCAGGAGCATAGGTTCGGAAGGTTAGCTTATGAAGAAACTGATCCCGTACGTACTGGTTTTCGTGCTCGGGTTCGCAGCTTGTGCCTGGGTCCTCCGGGAGCTTGGCTACACGACGTTGACTCCCGGCGGCAAGAGCGGCGTGATCGCATCGCTCAGCCGTGACCCGGCTTCGTCCGTTCTGAGCAAGAAGGGCAATGTCATCGCCGACGCCGTGTCTCGACTCGGCCCCGCGGTCGTGAACATCGACACCGTCACCGAGCAGGCCGTGGCGAGTCCCTTCGAGCAGCTCTTCGGAATCCCCATGGCCCCTCAGAAGCAGCAGGTGGTCGGCCAGGGATCCGGAGTGCTCATCAGCAAGGATGGCTACGTCCTGACGAACAACCACGTCATCGAGGGCGCGAACAAGATCACCGTGAGGCTTGCGGACGGCCGTCGTCTGAAGGGCAAGCTGATCGGCAGAGACTCGCGCACCGATCTGGCGGTCGTGAAGGTTGATGGCAAGAACTTCCCGGCGGCGGAGTTCGGTGATTCGAACGCCATCCGCGCGGGCGATTGGGCCGTAGCGATCGGTAACCCGCTCGGCTTCGGCAACTCGGTCACCGTCGGCGTGATCAGCGCCACCAGGCGGACCGACCTGCCGGTAGCGCCGGGAAAGGTGCTGGCGGAGGCGATCCAGACCGACGCGGCCATCAACCGCGGGAACAGCGGCGGCGCGCTGGCGAACATCGACGGACAGTTGATCGGCATCAACACGGCGATCTACTCGACCGAACCTGGACAGGGAAGCATCGGCATAGGGTTTGCAATCCCGGCGAACACGGCAAGAACCATCGCCAAACAGTTGATCGAGAAGGGACGCATCATCCGGCCGTGGCTCGGCGTCCAGCTCGCCGATCTCTCCGGAGACTTCGCGGCGTGGTACGAGCAGCAGGGGCTCAAGGCTCCGCACGGGGCCGTGATCGTACAGACCGTCGTGGATGGTCCGGCGGCGAAGAAGGGCCTCATGCAGGGCGATATCATCACGCAGATAGACAGCAAGAAGATATCCAATCCCGACCAACTCGTTACCGAGATCAACAAACGCAAGGTCGGCAATCTGATAAGACTCTCGATCTGGAGAATGGGCCAGACGCAGATGGTAGTGATCAAGCTGGAGGAGATGCCGGCGTCGGCCGGATAGGGCTGACCCGGGGACTGGGGTGACGCGGGATGCGGAGCCCGGAGGATATGAAGAAGGGCGAGGATCGATGATCCCTGCCCTTCTTTGCGTTCCAGGTATCCGTAGGAGCAGCTTCCAGCTGTGATCAGGCCATGTAGGAGCAGCTTCCAGCTGCGATCAGGCCATGTAGGAGCAGCTTCCAGCTGCGATCAGACCATGTAGGAGCAGCTTCCAGCTGCGATCGCGGCTGGGAAGCCGCTCCTACAATACGCCGGTTCGTCGTGGCTGGGAAACCGCTCCTACAGTGCGCCGGTTCATCGCGGCTGGGAAGCCGCTCCTACAAGCGTGGTTCCGGGAGGGCGATGAAGCCCTATCCCTACAGCTTCACGATCTTGATGCCGCCGTCACCGGTGGCAGCCGCGATCGACTTGCCGTCGGGCGACCAACTGATGGCGCTGCCGATCTGGGACGGGCTTGCGAGACCCTTGCTCACGCTCTTGAAGTACCAGTTCTTGGTATTGCCAAGATACAGGTGCATCTCCGGCTCGGCCCCCTTCTTGGGGATCAGTTTCGATACGCAGGCGAACTGAGTGGCGTCCTTGCTGAACTGCAGTTGCTCGCAGCGCAGTGCAAGCTGCTTGGCAGCCGCGCCGGACTTCAGGTCAACCTTGTAGATCCCCTCGCCTCTCGTCGGAGCCGCCATCAACCAAAGGTACGCGAAAGTATCACCCTTCGGAACGAAGGCTCCCGCGGCTGTCGAGCCGGTCAGCAGCGTCTTCGAACTGCCGGAAGCGAGGTCGATGAGCTTGATCGCGGCTGCCTCGCCGCCCTTCCATGCGATCAGCTTGCCGGCGTTCGTCCAGGCGCCGCCGTCACCGACGGACGATGCCAGAGCCTTGCCGGCCTTCAGATCCCAGACGCGAGCCTGCGGGCCGGCGATGCCGTTCAGTGTGTAGAGCAGGTAGCGGCCCGTAGGCGACCACGCATTCGGCGAGTTGACGTTGTCCGGGCTGTCGGTGGTCAGGCGCTTTACGGCCTTGCCGGTTGCCGCATCGACGATCACAAGGCCGTTGCTGTGCACCGCGAGCTGCTTCGAATCGGGTGACCAGACCGGCGAGTCCGCATCCTTGAGAAGCAGGCGCGTCTTCCCGGCCGGGGTGGCAATGTAGATGCTCGGCGCACCTTCAGTCGGCTTCGATACGTAGGCGATAGACTTGCCGTCCGGCGACCAGACGGGATTGATGTTGGCGACTCCTGCTGCGGGCTTGATGAGGACGACCTCAGCGGCCGTGGCGGCCGCAAGCGCAGACAGAAGAATGAGCGTGGCGATGAATAGCGATGTCCTTCTCACTGGTAGAGGTACCTCCTGAGGTTCTATACGTTATGTTCCACACGTTTGTTGCCGCGTCGGAATGGACTTTGATGTGGTATTCGCGTCGTGAGTCTACCCTGTCCTTCCTCGATCCTAAAAGGGCTTGGAGAGGTCTCGCATACTGCAGGGCCACCGCACGTTGACGGTGGTTGAGTAGTGGTGCCCACCAAGACTGGCAACAAGGAACCGCGCTCGGTGTTCTCGAACATGCAAGTAGCGTATATACTTGCAAGAGGAGTTCGAGATG
>Ga0116193_1000928_pt1 | contig 25980 bp, 23 predicted proteins | sample AD_UKC115_MetaG_FD_89892 | JGI IMG/M metagenome (GOLD analysis project Ga0116193, IMG submission 89892) | Active sludge microbial communities of municipal wastewater-treating anaerobic digesters from Hong Kong - AD_UKC115_MetaG | ecosystem: Engineered > Bioreactor > Anaerobic > Digestate... | reverse complement strand
TTTTCTGCGCAGTTAGATTTTGTTTTTTCTTTCACCATTTGCCTCATAATAATATCAGCTGATTAAAAAAAATATGCTATTTTTAGAAAAGTCAGACTTGCTTTTTTTGTTAACTAAAAACTGCATATAATGGCGTTGGCGGAAGATCCATATCGCGAATACACTAAAACGTGTTTCCGAATTTCTGAAGTGATCACCCGGGAATACAGCACTTCCTTCTTTTCAGCCACCCGCTTGCTGGATGAGGAATCACGCCGGGCTATTTTCAATATTTACGGTTTTGTCAGGTTCGCGGATGAAATTGTGGACAGCTTTCATCATTCCGACAAACAAAAGCTGCTGGATCAATTCGAAAGAGATTACTATGACGCACTGGATCAGGGGATAAGCACAAATCCCGTACTTCATGCTTTCCAGCGGACAGTCACGACTTACGGGATTGAAGATGCACACGTCCGTGCTTTTCTTTCCAGCATGAGAAGTGATTTGAATCCTGTAAATTATACCGGGAAGGCAGATATCGACCGGTATATTTATGGCTCGGCAGATGTAGTGGGGCTGATGTGTCTTAAAATATTTTGCAGGGAGAACCAGCAACAATACATCGAACTAAAGGAACCTGCCATGAGACTGGGTTCCGCTTTTCAGAAAGTTAACTTTCTGCGCGACCTGCCAAAAGATATCCACCAGCTGAACAGACGCTATTTCCCGGAATTATTACAGGGTGACCTGGATGAAGGAAAGAAAAAGGCCATAGTGAAAGAGATTGAACAGGATTTCAATCACGCCTTCAAAGGAGTGGTGAAATTACCGGGGAGATCGCGTCTGGCCGTTTATACTGCCTATTTATATTACATGAGCCTATTATCAAAGATCAATAAAAACCCCGCTGAAAAAATTCTGGAAAACAGGATCAGAATTCCGGATTGGAGAAAAGCATTATTACTCCTCAGGGCAATCATCGCATATAAACTAAATATCATCTGATATGGAAGATGAAGTAAAGGTAATCCTGGTTGATGAACAAGACCGCGAATGGGGTTTCATGGAAAAGATGGAGGCCCACCGGAAGGCTATGCTGCATCGCGCCATTTCCGTTTTCATCACCAATTCGAAAGGAGAATGGTTATTGCAACGCCGCTCGGCCGACAAATACCATTCCCAGGGATTATGGACAAACACCTGCTGCAGTCATCCGTATCCCGGAGAACCAGTTTCAGAGGCAGCCCGGAGAAGACTTGCAGAAGAGATGGGACTGAAAAGCGACCTGGTGCATTTGTTCAGTTTCATCTACAAGGAAGAACTAAACGATGAACTTACGGAGCACGAACTGGATCATGTCTTTCACAGTACAATTGATGACTTGCCTGTTATCAACACCAGCGAAGTGATGGAATGGAAATATATCCCGTTTTCCGAACTGAAAACCGATGTAATGGCCAATCCCCTGAATTATTCGGTCTGGTTCAGGAAAATCTATGAAAGGGTGAACAAGTCCATTTACAACATCTGAATGCATGTTTTATCCTGCTTTTATGTTTACATACAAGGTCGACGATTAATGAAGCATGGAATGAAACTGAGACCTGTAACAAAAATGACCGGTATGCTTTGGACCGCTAGGATCTTTGTGATCGCTTTTTACCTCACCGGACTGGCAGGACTGCTTTTCCCCGGGACAATTCAAATGTTTAAGGGATCAATCTCATTCGCCCTGTTATCCTCTGTTTTTATCCTGGTTTTGTTCCATCAGGGGAAAAACCATGCCAAACCTGCTTTCTTTTTTTTGGTGATCATTCTGGCCGGATTCTTCATCGAAGTTGCCGGAGTCCATACCGGAGCCATTTTCGGTGAGTATCGTTACGGAGAGAGTCTCGGCCTGAAATGGTTGGGAGTTCCCCTGATCATCGGTATGAACTGGGCAATGCTGACCTACATGACCGCTTCCCTTTCTGACCGGCTTCCCCTGGGGGTATGCGGTAAGGTCGTGACCGCATCCCTGCTGATGACCGGATATGATCTGGTTCTCGAACAGAGCGCCCCCGACCTAAACATGTGGTATTGGGACAGCGACCGGATTCCCCCGCTCAATTATCTGAGTTGGTTTCTGATGGCGTTGGCTTTTCAGTCTTTACTGAAGATCTTCAGGATTGAAACCGGAAACAAAATGTCAACCCTGTTGCTGGCCTCCCAGTTCCTGTTTTTCTTCTTCCTTTTTATCTTCGGAACCAATCCTATCCCCCAATGATCTTGAAAGCTAAACATCACTTTATCATTTACCCGTTCTTCATTTGGTACGGGAACTGGCTTATCCGCAGAAAATTCAGCAAGGTCTCCCTGTCGGGAGATTTCATCGACCGGAAACTGCCGGTTTTGATGGTGGCAAACCATGTCAGCTGGTGGGATGGATTCTGGGCTTTATACTTGAATATCAATTCTTTTTCAAGAAGATTCTATTTTATGATGCAGGAAGACCGGTTGAGAAAATACTGGTACTTCAACCACTGCGGTGGCTATTCGGTCAACAAAAAAAGCAGAAGCATCCTTACTTCTCTTGAATATTCCCGTGAATTACTGAAAGATCCATCCAATCTGGTGCTGATTTTCCCACAAGGTAAAATACAGTCTATGCACCAGCAAAATATTCATTTTGAAAAAGGAATCGGGAAAATCACGGAAGGGATGGAAGGTAAAATTCACCTGGTGATGGTGGTTTTCCTGACCGACTATTTTTCCAGTTCGAAACCGGGCTTGTTTATCTACTTGAGAGAGTATAAAAACGGAAAATTTGACCGGGAAGCATTGGAAAAAGCCTACCAGAATTTTTATGATGCCTGTTTGAAACAACAAACCAACCGCGGGGAATGAAAACATGATGATCGTTGCCGTCCTAGTTATTTGCTTTGCAATCCTGCAGTCCATGGTTGCCCTGGTCAATTTATTCTTTCGTCAGCCGTTGTCCGGCAATCAGGCAGGATTCAACCGGAAGGTTTCTGTTCTCATTCCTGCCCGGAATGAAGAAAACAACATCGGGAATCTCCTTTCCGACCTAATCCGCCAACATGATCCGGAAATGGATATCCTGGTCTACGATGATCAGTCAACAGATCAAACTGCAGAAATGGTCAGAAAGATGGCAGCAAAAGATAACCGGATCAGATTACTTCCCGCAGAAAATCTTCAGGCTGGCTGGCTGGGTAAGAATTTTGCCTGCCACCGGCTTGCTGCCGACGCTTCCGGGGATTATTACCTCTTTCTGGATGCCGATGTCAGAATCAGCAGTGGCATCATCCGTAAAACGGCCGGCTTCGCAGCGGAAAAACAATTGGGGTTGGTTTCGGTATTTCCGCAGCAGATTATGGTCTCTCCGGGGGAAAAGAGCTCGGTTCCCCTGATGCATTTTATCCTGCTGACTTTGTTGCCTCTTATCCTGGTGAGAAAATCAGCCTACCCTTCCCTGTCCGCGGCCAATGGTCAGTTCATGCTTTTCAGTGCAAAAACCTACCACGAATTAAAACCGCATGAAAAGATGAAATCAGAAAAGGTGGAAGACATCTGTATTGCCCGATGGTTAAAAAAATCGGGCATCGCCGTTGCCTGTCTGACGGGAATAAAAGAGATCCGGTGCAGGATGTACACCGGATTTCAGCAGGCGACGGACGGTTTCGCCAAAAATGTTACAGCCTTTTTCGGAAATTCCTTTGTCCTGGCCTTTTTGTTCTGGATGACCACCTCTGCAGGATGGGTGGTTGTCTTTTATATTCTGGGGTTATGGGCAGGTTTTGCATATTTGTTTTTACTCCTTTTAACCAGAATACTGGTTTCCCTGGCCGCAAAACAAAAGGTAATCCAGAACATCGTGTATTGGATCCCCCAGCAAATTGCACTCGGATTCATCCTTTTCAAGGCAGTTCAATCCAAATTCAACCGGGAATATCAATGGAAAGGAAGAAATATTCAATAATCCTACTGTGGCTTTTGGCTGGTTTGGCTTCAGAAGCAACTAATTACCGGTCAGAAATTTACAAGACATATATCGATGGCCGGATGGGGGACTGGAAAAAAATCACCGACGATATGAGCAGGCAAAAGATCCATGAACCGGCTTACCTGCTCGAACTGGTCAACTATCAGTATGGTTATATAGCATGGGCCATCAGGAAAAACCGCAAAAAAGAGGCCGCCGTTCTATTAAATGAAGCTGAAACTAACCTGTCGGAATTGGAAAAATCAGGATATCGTCCCTCCTGGGTAGCTGCTTATAAATCGGCATTTTATGGTTTTAAGATTTCCTTCAACCTGATAAAAGCCCCCCTTATGGGACCTGAAAGCCTGGAATATGCCCGAAAAGCAGTTGAAACCGACCCGGATAATTACTTCGGATATGTACAACTCGGAAATACCAGTTTTTATAGGCCCCCCCTTTTCGGGGGATCCAAAAAAACTGCTCTGGAGTACCTTTTGAAAGCTGAAAAACTGATTGAGAAAGACGCCGGCCAGGTAATGGAAAACTGGAATTATCTGAGCTTGTTGTCATTTATCGGGCAGGTAAAGATGGAAATCAATGATTATGAAGGAGCCAGGGCGACCTTTGAGAAAATACTGAAGATGGAACCCCGGTTTACCTGGGTACGGGATGAATTATACCCTCACTTGTTAAACAAAATAAAAAACGATAGATGAAACCGAAAGTTTTGGTGGTCGGAGCAGGTCTTGGAGGGCTTTCAGCCGCCCTTCTTCTGGCAAAAAAGGGTTATACGGTCGAAATCCTGGAAAAAAACGAACAGGCGGGTGGGCGGCTGAATCAGATTTGCAAGGACGGGTTCACTTTCGACACAGGACCCAGTTTTTTTTCCATGTCTTACGAATTTGAAGCTTTCGCCAGGGAATGCGGAATAGAACTGCCTTTCCGGTACTTTCAGCTGGATCCTCTTTATTCGGTTCATTTCCGGGGAAAGCCGAAAACCTACTCGCTTTTCCGTGATATGGGGAAGCTGGCTGCCCAATTCGACGAAGAACCGGGTTTCGAAGAGAAGATGAGGAAATACCTGGAAAAGTCAGGCCGGCTTTTTCATGACACTGTCGACCTGGTCATCAAGAATAATTTCGACTCTTACCTGGCTTATTTTCTGACGCTCATCAGGGTAAATCCGGTCCATATCCCGGTTTTGTTCCGCAGTTTCTGGGAACAGGTAAGTCGCCATTTTTCCTCAAAAGAGGCCCGGCAGATCATTTCCCTGGTGGCATTTTTCCTGGGCAGAACTCCTTTTGATACCATGGCCATATACACCCTTTTGTCATACACCGAATTCCGGCACGACGGCTATTTCAATGTGGAAGGCGGTATGTACAACATTGTAACGGGCCTGGTCAAGGAATTGGAAAAAGAAAAGGTGAAATTTCACTTTAATACCGAGATCACAGGATATCAAGGGAACGGAAGGAACCTGAATGAACTGACCGACCGCAAGGGCCAAAACTGGCCGGCCGACATTTTTCTGATCAATGCCGATGCAGCCGTGTTCAGGGGTTCGGTCTTTCAGCGCAGGAAATATGCCCCGGAAAAGCTGGATAAGATGAAATGGACGATGGGGTACCTTACCTTTTACATCGGAGTCAAATGCAAGCTTCCGCAGGTGAACCACCACAACTATTACTTGGGCACCAATTATGAAGAATATGCTAATGATGTATTAAGAAATCCGGGCACGCTTCAGAAACCGTATTACTATGTGAACGTGCTGTCCCGGCACAATCCCGGATGTGCTCCTGAAGGTTGTGAAAGCCTCTTTTTTGTCTGCCCGGTTCCTGATCTGGCCCATAAACCCTGCTGGGATGACAGGGATGACATTGTAAACAGCATTATTTCCGATTTCTCGGAAAGGATTGGTGCTGATGTGGCCCCTTTAATCGTTTCCAAAACCATTTATACACCGACAGAGTGGCAGGAGAGGTTCAATCTTCACAGGGGAAGCGGACTGGGTTTGTCGCACGATTTCAGCCAGATCGGCGCATTCCGTCCGGCCAATTACGATGAAAAATTCAGCAATGTATTTTATGCGGGTGCTTCCACCATCCCGGGGGCAGGTCTACCCATGGCCTTAATCAGCTCAGAGCTGGCAGTTAAAGGAATTCTGAAATACCGTTCTCCGAACCAAAAGGATAATTGACAACGGCAACAATAAGCTTCCTGAAAACAAATAATTAAAGATTACCCGTCATAAGATTACCCGTTTGCTGTGAGGATGACTCACCTCTGCATACCCATATGGACCAAATTTGTGCGATCTTTAAACCATAGAAATATCCTGGCAATGACTTTTAAAAATGCTATCACGTCCATTTTCATCAGTACCCTTCTGGCAGGATGCCAGACAACCGTGAACGATTCCGGGAAAGATTATACCGGCTACGTCAATCCCCTTATCGGAACAGCGCCCACAACCACCGTTTCAGGAACCAAACACGGCGCCGGAACGGAAAACAATGCCATGGTGCAGCCGTCGGTGACCATGCCCTTTGGCATGACCAACTGGACGCCCCAGACAACCCATACCGAGAAGAAGTGTGTTTCTGCATATTACTACAACGATTCTCTGATTACCGGCTTTCGCGGCTCACACTGGCTGAGCGGTTCCTGCACGCAGGAGTATGGCTCCATGGCAGTGATGCCTGTCTTTGGTCAACTGGTTTGCCACCCCGATAAACGGGGTTCTTCCTTCAGTCATGCCACAGAAGTTTCCAGCCCGCATTATTATAAAGTTGAACTCGACCGTTACCGGATCACAACGGAGATGACCGCAACCACCCGTTGCGCTATCCTGCGTTTTACCTTCCGGAATGAAGGAGATGCCCACATTGTGGTCAATCCCAACAGTGATGAAGCGGAAGGCTTTATTCAGATTTCCCCTGAAAAAAATGAAATAGCCGGGTTTAACCCGATCCACCGGATTTATCAGGGGTGGGGTAAGCCGGCTGGTTTTTCAGGATTTTTTGTGGTGAAATGGGAAAAAACTGCCGCTGCTTTTGGGGTGTTCACCGAAGACCAGACCATCGAAGGCCAGACTCAACTTCAAAACCTGCCTCACCTTGGAGCATATCTATCCTTCAGGGTTAAAAAAGGGGAACAGCTCAGGGTTAAAATCGGAACTTCATTTGTCAGCATGAACCAGGCACGGAAAAATCTGGAAGCTGAGATTCCCGGCTATGATTTTGAGGAGATTCAGTATAACCTGAAAAACAGCTGGAACGAAATCTTATCAAGAATTGATGTGGAGAGCGACCATCAAGATGAACTGGTAAAATTTTACACAGCCATGTACCATTCGTTTCAGCAACCACGCATCTACAACGATTTGGATGGACAATACCCCCGTTTTGACGGGAATGAGCGGACCGATACCATTCTTCACGGAAATTACTACGGTGATTTTTCGGCCTGGGACACGTACCGCGCACTTCATCCCCTGTATAACCTGATCGCACCCGAATACAACGCTGACATGGCCCGATCCATACTCAACATGGGCAAGGTCCGGGGCTGGATTCCCATTTTTCCGCAATGGAACAGTTTCACTTCGGCCATGATCGGAGACCATGCTGTGGCCATTGTGGCCGAAGCATTTATGAAGGGAACGGTGGATCTGACTGAGGAGGATTATCAGTTAATGAAACACAATGCCTGCGATTCCCCTGCCACTTTTGAGGAGTATGTGGACGGGAAAGGCCGGCGGGCTTTACCATCCTACCTGAAATACGGATATATTCCCCTGGATGATCCGGTGGAGGAAGCCTTCCACAAAAAGGAGCAGGTTTCGCGTACCCTTGAATATGCTTACGACGATTTCTGCCTGTCGCAGGTTGCCCGTAAAATGGGTAAAACAGAAGATTATTCCTATTTTCTGAAAAGAAGTCAAAATTATCGCAATCTATTTGACCCGGCTGTGAACAACATGAACGGACGTTATGCAGATGGTTCTTTTACGGATGAATTTGATAAAAACAAAAAAATGTTCTACATCACCGAAGGTACCCCATGGCAATACAACTGGTATGTACCGCATGATGTGGAAGGATTGATTGATTTAATGGGGGGCAGGGAGAGATTCAACCAAACCCTGGATGCTTTTTTTGCTGAGGGTCAATACTGGCACGGCAATGAACCCGGCCAACAGATCCCGTTTTTGTATGTCCTTTCAGGTGAACCCCGGAAATCAGCTAGGGAAGTCCGGAAGATCCTTCAGACGGAATACAGTACAGGCCCCGGAGGATTGAGCGGCAATGATGATTCCGGACAAATGTCGGCCTGGTATATTTTCGGCGCTCTCGGTTTTTATCCGGTCTGTCCCTCTTTGCCCGAATATGTGGTATCAGGTCCTGTGTTCAGGAAAGTGACCATACGGCTGGCCAATGGCAAAAAGCTGATTCTTTCAGCCCCGGGCTGTCCGGAAGCCGACTGCAGCGTGAAAGCCATCCGTATCAATGGGAAAGTGGTGAGCCATTGCAAATTATCCCATTCCGATCTGATGAAGGGGGGCCATATTGAATTCGAGATGACTGATAACTAAGAAGAATTCATTCTTCAAAGTCAAAAACTCATCCAGGGGATTCCCGCAATTATTTAAGCCAGTATGAATATCAGACCAAAAACAGCACCGCGTAACCAAAAGATTTTCAAATAAAGCGGTTACATGGGCAGTTACACCGGCAAAGAAATAATGAATCAGAAAAAATGCCAGGAATAATAATCCCAGGACGGTCAATGGCGAATAGGAAGAAATTGCATTAGTTATATTACCGGCCAGCCCGTGAGGAGGCCCGGCATTATTCAAACCGCCAGCTTTTACCAGTTTCAGCATTTTTCCCCTTGCATGAATGCCATGGCCCTTTCTCAAAAAAAGGGATTCAATTTTTATCCCTGAAACATTTTTTATTGTATAGTTGTATAAAATCAGCAATCATTTTATTGTTCCTTTTCCCATTAAATCCACAAACCTCAGACAATACATATTCAACGCCATTTGCATGGTAGTTGTCAAACAAAATATCCTGTGGTGATGGATTCCCGTTTTCGTCGGTTGCATGAAAAAAGAAGGCATAGGCCATTGCTTCAAGAATTCTATCGTGTGGCAATTCCTCATTTTCAGCCATGCTGATTATTCCCACGAAACGGTCATCCGGTCCTAATTTGCGGAGCCGGTCCTGTCCAATTCTGAAAACAGTGTCCTTCAATGCCTTGTTCTGAAACCGGGACAGCAGATCTTCAATATAAAGTTCCAAATCCGTCATTGAGAAATCATCCGGATATACAGCCCGTAAAACATTTGCTGACTGGAGCATGGTTTCTTTTGTAAAAAGAAATACTTCCTGATCTTTTAGCACCTCATACAAATATTTTTGTTCCGGGTGTTTGTAATACCCGAAATAGGCTGCCGTCGCATGTCCCAGATTGTGGATGAAAGCTTTACGGTCTACCCAGGCCTTGATGTTTTCCTTAGGCTCCAGGCCCGGAACTGCCGGAATGGAGTTTTTGAAGCCGTCTTTTCCCACAATCAGGGTATTATAAGGTTCACCAAAAACCAGCAATGGGTCTTCGTTTTCAATCTCCCCGGGCATGATCGGAACCATTTTCCCAATGCTGGTTTCGATTAATCCGATATAAGAATCAACGGGAAAATCCTCTTTCAGCAACCCGACCAGTCCGTTTCTGACCAAAGTACAGGCGCCACGAACATTCTCGGCAAGGATGATGTCGAGCGGATTACCGGCATCCTGTAGGAACCGTTTTTCAACTCCCTTGGCAATAAGCGGCAGGATTTTAAGGAGTGCATCCTTCCCCACGCAAGTGGCCATCAGGCCACACCCGGCGACAGCTTCTGCCACAGCTTCCAGATCGGTTGATAAAATCCCGCTGACATTGGATATTTCGATTATCTCGTCCTTTCCCGACTTAATTACCACCTGGTATTTTCTTCTTTTATTGAGTTCCCCTATCACCCGTTGATTCACGTCGACAAAGGTGACATGATAGCCTGCCCGGCTAAACAGCTGTCCCACAAAGGAGCGGCCTATTTTCCCCGCTCCGAAAACTACGATGGTTTTCTCAGTTGAATCCATTTCAAAGTATTACTCTTCTTCCTGTTTTGTGTGACTCCAGTGCTGCAGTAAAAAGTTGGTGGCTCCAACCGGTTTCTTCAGGGGTAACATTAGGAAACGGATGACTTGCCCCATTGCCTGCTAGTTCCCGGATAAATGCCCCAATCATCTGCTGAAACGCATCGGAAAAACCAAATTCAAAAATTCCTCCGGTGACAGAGGGTATAGAGGATTGTGAACCCACATCTATCCGTGTCCAGCCTTGTTCTTTGCCTTGGGTGGTCAGGTATTCGAAGGCTTTTGGATTATGGGTGGAAAATTTGGCTGAACCTTCGGTTCCATACACTTCGATGAACCAGTTATTGGTTGCCCCCGGCGCCATCCTTTTGGTTTCGACCACCATGGTAAACAATTTTCCGTTGGCCGGGTCAGTCGCCTGACAGGTAAGTACTGCATTATCCCAGGTTTTACAAGGGACAATGTTTCCCTTTCCGTCGGGACGTGTTTCTGCAATTTTCTGAAGATCGGCAAATACAGTTACCGGTTTCCAACCCAGATGAAACGGAATGTGCAGTGCATGCATCCCCAAATCGCCCATACAGCCGTACTCGCCGTTTATTTCAACCATTCGTTTCCAATTGATCGGTTTTGAAAGGTCCATATCGCTCGAATGATGAAAACCAGTCCTGACCTCAATAAGTTGCCCGTATTTTTTTTCTTTGAGCCACTTCACCAATTGCTGGCAAGCCGGGAAATACGGGAATTCAGAACTACAACGGGCAATCACGCCCGGATTTTCACGAAGAACACGAAGAATATGTTCATTGGCTGTATAGTCGATCCCGAAGGGTTTCTCTCCCAGCAGGTGCTTTCCGGCTTTGATAATATCAATATAAATCTGTTCGTGCAGGTTGTGTGGAACAGCGCAATAAACGGCATCAATTTCATCAGATGCCAGCAGGGTTTTGTAATTGTCGGTTTTAACCGCCAGTCCTGGAAAATTATTTACATACCAATCCCAGGCAGTTCTGTTTACATCGCATATGCCAGCCAATACGGGCAGCGGTCCGTTGTCCAGCAAGTGGCACCAACGGGCCAGGGAGCTGGCAAACTCCCTGCCCATCAGTCCCAATCCAATGATTCCTATCCGGATTTCTTTTTTCTCCATATACTACCTGTATCCAAATTCTTTCTCCACTTCTGTGATGGCATCTTCAATAAGATCCATTCCCATGGTGGCATATTTTTCATCCATAATCAAAGGGGGCGACATGCGCAGGATATGTCCGGCGGGTATCCAAGCTAATCCTTTACGGAATGCTTTCTGGTATACCAGTTTTCCTGCTTCTTCAAAAGGTTCCTTGGTTGTTTTGTCTTTCACCAGTTCTATTCCCAACAAGAAACCTTTGCCTTTGACATCACCAATAATCGGGTGTACCTCTTTCATTTTATTCATCCGTTTCATAAAGAACTCACCGACCACGCGAACGTTCTGAAGAATATCTTCTTCTTCAATCACCTCAAGGGATGCCAGGGCAGCTGCACAGGCCATCGGATTGCCGCCATAGCTGGATGATGCTGAAATTTTCTCCAGTGCGGGGCCGTTTTCTTCGCTTACCACCATTGCCGTTACGGGGAAGCCGTTACCAAAAGATTTTCCGAAGGTCACAATATCAGGAACCACACCCCAGTGGGTCAGGGTAAGCCACTCGCCCGTACGTCCCATGCCCGCCAGTACTTCGTCGTCATATAGTAGAATTTTGTATTTCTCACATAACTTCTTCAGTTTTGGGAAAAAGTCATCCGGCGGGAAGATGCTTCCACCCCAGCCCTGTGCAGGTTCCAGAACAAATGCGGCAACGTTTCCGACAGTCCCTTCTTTAATGAAGGTTTCGTAAAACCGGATATAGGCATCTGTATCGATGGTCCCGTCAGCTTTCGTCCAGAGCGGACGGTACGGATCGGGACGGGGTACCATGTAAAAACCGGCTGCACGGGTTGCCCCATAGCTGAAAGTTTCGCCACGGAACATTTGCGCGCAGCTGACGGCAGCCATCGTTTTCCCGTGAAAATCGCGGAAGGCTGAGATAAATTCCTGTTTATTCGAAATAGCCCGCGCCGCCCGGATCGCAGCTTCAACCGCGGCAGTGCCATCGGAATACAACTGGATGGCATTTAGTTTCCCGGGTAAAATGGAAGCCATTTTCTCCATCAGCTTTTCTTTTACCGGAGTGGTAAAATCGTGAGCGTTCATCAGTTTCTTGGCCCAGTGTGAAATTGCTTCCGATATTTTAGGATGGCAGTGTCCCAACGAAGTCACATATATTCCCGAAGAAAAATCAAGGTATTTGTTCCCATCCACATCGGTCAGGGTAATTCCGTACCCTTCTTCAAAACAAACCGGGAACAACTTAACCTGTGAACTTAACCCTTTCATGTAACGGGCTGTGTTCGCATGCATTGCTTTCGACCTTGGTCCGGGTGTTTCCGTAATTAATTTCGGAATCCCCAAGGCACTCTCTTTCCACCAATCTTTTGCCATTTTTAAAAAATTAAAAGTTAATAAATTATAGAGTTAATATCTTTTCTTTTATAGTATTAAGATCAAACACAAGACAGAAGGTCCCTGCTATGCTTACCTATGTCTTTTCTGAATTCATTTATTTCATTTTCCCGAGCATTCTTTTTTCAACCGGTATTTTGGTGAAAAAGAATGCATAAAGGATAACCATCAGGAAACAAAAACAGGGCACCAAAAATGAATAGGCCACGCCAAATCGGTCGGTAATAACTCCCTGGACGGGAGGGAAAAAGGCGCCTCCGACGATGGCAAAGTTCAACAAGGCGGAAGCCCTCCCGGAGAAGGCGCCCACTTCTTCGATCCCCAGACTGAAAAGTGTGGGGAACATGATTCCCAGGAACAGACCCAGGCTGGCCAAGAAATATTCATTATAGCCCGTGTTCATAAAAATTATCACCCCGAAAATCATAAGCATGGCAATACCATAGATGCCAACCAGTCGGTGAGCTTTAATATACCGGAGAATGACAACGGCGGCCAGGCCCATGGTCGCAGCCAGCACATAGTAAAGGGTCAGATAGTTGGATGCTTCCTGGGGCGTAAAACCTATGCTTTGCAGATAGGGAATAAAAAATCCCGCAGTTCCGGCTTCGGCGCCCACATAAAAGAACATCGCTATCACCCCGAAAAACAGATGAGGGTATTGGCGGGTTTCCCTGAAAATGCCGCTTACGGAAAAAATATCGTTTTCGTCGGCTTTCATTTCCGGCATCCTCGAAAAATAGATCAGTGTACCAATCACTACAATCAGGATGGCCAGTAAGGCATAAGGAAACTGAAAGCGCAACTCGCCCGTGCTGCTGTAAATCAGCGCAGTGGCAATAACCGGTGTCGTCGCATAGCCTATCCGTGAGAACATCTGGACGAAATTCATCCGCACGTGCCCTCCTTCCGGATCACCCAGTAACACAACAAATGGATTGGCAGCCACGTTGACTACTGTAATCCCCGTCGATAAGGTGAAGATGGCGAATAAAACGATACCATATGAATTGAATATCTTGGCCGGGACGATCAGGGCGCAACCCAAAGCGCAAAAAAACAGGGCAACCACCAGGCTGATCTTGTATCCGTATTTATGGATCATCAAAGCAATAGGCAAAGGCCAGATTATGTATGTGATATAAAACGAGAACTGGATCATGGTGGCCTCGAAGTAGCTCAGTTTAAAATGTTCTACCATCGACGGGAGCAGAATGTCGTTCATGCAGATCATAGCCCCTATGGTCAGAAACATCAGGCACAGAAACGATAAAGGTTTGTATTGGTGTTTCATCTCCGGAAATCAGATGTGGGTATCCAGTACAACTTCAATATCCAGCAGATTGCACAAATCAAGCAGTTCGTTGACGTAGGTTCCGTACACCGCCGCGAAATGCTGGGACTGTACATGGTCAAGCACTTGCCGGACGGGAACATCGGGATAAAAGGTAATACTGGGCCAGGAGGGCAGCGGGACGCCCATTTCCACCCATTTGGGCCGTTCTTTTCCTTCCCCGGTGACAATGTGCATCCGGTACCCCTGGTTGGTTTCCGAAAGGCAGGCCAGGGTCATTCTCCCCTTTTTCATGTTTGAACAGTGGGCAATTCCTTTGAGCAATACAGTAGAAATATATTTGATCTGCGGCTTCCCTTCAATAAAGTCGGAAGGGCAATAACCGTCTTCGCCCAGTAAGATCCATTCAGGATGGTGTTCGTAATGTTCGATAAAAGTGACCTGTTTCCCTGAAATCCATTTAAGCATCAATTGAGCTACGGAATTGCCCAGGTCGTTTTCATCTACATACGGGTAACCTGCATCGGCCATCAGCGAAGAAGGAACCGCGTGGGTAAGTCCCATTTCCAGGTCAACCCCATCCACACATTTGTATGAGAAGGTGTCGAATTTTTTTTCCTGGCACAAAGCAACTGTTCCCATATACAACCGGACTGCTTTTTCAACAACCCCGTCTTCAGGTTTTCCAAGCGGATATTCCCACTCTTTGGATACCCGTCCGGCTTCAGCCCTGATTTCCTCTGCCGGAATTGTATCCATCTTGCGCTGAAGTTGAAGCATATCTATACTTTCGATTTCAGGACCAATCTTGTCGCGCAGTTTGGTCGGGTTAATTCCGGTGGAATACAATCCCATATCGTTGTATCCGATCATTCCCAGCCTTGCATGTCGAAGGCGCTTCATGGCAGAAGCTGCTTTGGCAAACGACAGGATTCCCTCGATATCCATGGGCGAATCGGGAGCATTAAACAAATACTTGAATTTAACTCCCCATTGCTCCATCGGAAAACGCAAGGAAGTGGAACCTGCTCCTGCAGCCGGGGAGATCAATGTGCCTTTTTCTCCGAATTGCCCTTCATGGTCGGTAAATCCACCGAAACTGTATAAAATCATCGGTTCATTCCTGAACTCATGCAATACCCTGAACACACCGCGGGTATCAATCCAGTTGATGATGTTTACAAACAAAAAATCCCACTCCTGTGCTTTCAGTTCACGGATAGCCCGCTCCGGCTCCGGCCCTTCCCCGTAAACCGGCTCCGTGCAGATTAACACCAGACCGGCATCGGTTAACTGTTTCTCAGCCCGTGCGCTGATCATTTTCAGGTTGGCCGGTTCGTAGAACATCGTTCCAAAGGAGACATATCCTGCTTTCATTTTTGTCATGGTTTCTTATTTTCAGTAGGTCAAAATTCAGGTTCGTATTTCATCTCTACAGGTTTCCAGTTGATTTGCCTGATTACGATGTTTCGGATTTCTATTTTGCTGCAATACGCTTCAAATCCCACCTTGGTGTATTTTTGATTGTCGATCGGATTGGGATCCATTGCTTCGAGGAGTAATCTGCCGTCGGCCAGAATGAAACAATGCCCGTCGATGCTTCCCGCCTGGATTTTATACACCTTCCCGGGGATAAAATCCAGCAATGGGGTACCCACCATAAATTTGTAATCATTCGATTTTTCAATCCCCACTTTGCCGGTCCACCAGCCCTGTAATCCGGCGACATAAGCAATGCCGCGCTGATCACTATCAGTAAGCCATTCCCCGTTCCACATGACATTGATATCGTGCGACGAAGGCATAACGGTCCGGGCTTCAAACTCAACCAGCACGTTGCCAGGGAAATCCTGCTTCAGAATTGCCATCCCCGGCCAGTTCCCCCTGTTTTCGCCTACCAGCCATCCTTCTTCCACCCGCCATTCACTGTGGTGAACTGTCCAGTTCTGTGCAAATTCTTCCGCTGTTACCGTTTTATTATACAGGATGGTTGAAGAATCCAGAAGGATTTGCTTTTTCATCAATTCAATTACATTCATATTCGAGAATTCTGATTTAACTTTGTTTTTTTTATTTGTTCTGTATTGACATCCGCACATAAGCACGACAATCAATCCCACAAGTCCAATTTTTTTCATATTTACCCCATTTTTTACTCCAAACACTTGGCTTTAATTAAATTAAACACCTATTTGACATTTACCATACCCTTTAGGTCATCCTTAATTTCAGTTAAAAAATTCAACAGTTCCGGGTAGGTATTTTTGGTGTCCATGACTCTTTTTTTATTTCAGCATTTTCCAGTAATCTTCGAGCGACGCATATAAATGCACGTATTTTTTGTAAACTCCGTTGTATAATTCGTGATTCAACAGATTGGGTTCAAAACGGGAATTTATTTTCACTGAAGCATGGCAAGCCGATTCAATATCCTTATAAACTCCTATCCCGATGCTTGCCAACAGGCAGGCTCCCATGACCGAATTCTCGGTATTCATCAGCGTAACAACCGGCAATCCCGTAACATCAGCCAAAATCTGGTTCCACAAATTGTTTTTGGACGCACCTCCGAGGATATGGATCACCTTTACCTCAATCCCTTTATCGTTCATCACTTCAAGGTTATGCCGGATCATCAGAGAAACGGACTCGATGATTGCCCGAACAAAATGACCTTTGTGCATTCCCATCGTGATCCCTGCAAAGACACCCCTGGCGTTGGGATTAAATTCCGGAGACCCTGTTCCCATCAGGTGGGGCAGCATCAGCAATCCATCCGAGCCGGCAGGTACTTTTTCAGCCTGCTGAATCATTAAATCGTAGCTGTCCAGGTCGTTGAGTTCAGCTTCCTGAACTTCTGACTGTCCGAATATGTCCCGGAACCATTTGAGCACTATGCCTGCCGTTTGACCGTAAGGAAGCAGGAAGTACAAACCATCAATAGCATGACACTGGCAGGGCAGATTCAGGGAACGGTCGGAAACAGGCTGGTCAAGTGCGATACACATGGCCATTGAGGCGCCGATGGTAAGGGTTGCATCTCCTTTGAAAAGGTTACCCGAGCCAATTGCCCCGGCCGGATGGTCGTATGCTCCGGAAACACAGTGGGTTGTCGCACTCAGGCCGGTTGCCCGGGCCGCTTCCGGGGTCAGGTCTCCGATGATTTTTCCCGATGGGACCAATGCAGGCAAATGGTGTACAGCAATGCCCAGGAAGTCAAGCATATCCTGCCACCATTCCTTTCTTGAAATATTAAAATACAGGGTGGAGGATGACAGGGAGTGTTCCGTACAATACTTCCCGGTCATTTTAAATATCAGGAAATCTTCCACCAGGAGGTATTTATTGACCCGGTTAAAAACCTGAGGTTCATTTTTTTTCATCCAGAGGATCCGGGTAGCCGGCCAGATTGGCAGGACTTCCGGTTGCCCAGTAACCTCCATGATTCGCTGTTCCCCGAACTGATTTTTTATTTCATCCGCTTCATTCGCCGACCGGTTATCCAGCCAGATTATGGCCTTTCGCAAGGGTTTCCCTTCCGCGTCCACTGGGATCAAGGTTTCACCCTGGCTTGAAAAGGCCAGCCCACCAATCGTCCGGGGATCAACTCCCGATTTCAAAATGAGATTTTGAATGATCTGGCAAGTAACTTCCCAGTAGACCTCTGAATCCAGTTCACAAATGCCGCCTTCCCCTGTATCGAGTGAATATTCCTGCCGGGCAAATGCTAAAATTCTCCCTTTATTTTCCATAAGCATTCCCTTGATCGAAGTGGTCCCGACATCGATCCCGATTACCGAAGAAGGCGTTTTGTGATTCATCCTAACCAATTATTGAATATTTGTTAATTGCTTCATCAACTGAGGCTCCGTGTTTTACAATCTCGCATAATGCCTGCTGGAACCTGGCCGGATCCGGTACCTGGATGGCATTTCGTCCGAATACCACACCCCGTGCCCCGTCCCTGATTTCATCAGCAGCCAGTTGCAACGCTTCCCGTTGGGTGGGCTTCTTTTCTGCACCCAGTCCAAAGACAGGCACCGGACAACTGTCGGTTACCTTTTTAAAGTCGTACGTATAGAAAGTTTTAATCATATCGCATCCCAGCTCGCTCAGGATGCGGCAGCAAGTATATACCTGCTCGTGCATCTGTTCCTTTGAAATCGTTCCCGAATGGGTCGGGAAATATTCGCCGATCACGGGGATTCCCAGCTTATCCGCAGCATTTACTAAACGACTGTATAATTCCACATTTCTGGTATCCGTTTCTTCACTTCCCGTTTGCAGGGTGAGCGAGGCAAGAATCACTTCGGCTCCATTGGACACAGCTTCTTCAACGGTTTGTGCCAAAACAGTACAGGCATTGTTGTAGTTCCAGTGGAAACAGTATACCGAACTCCAGTTGAGTCTGACGACAGGCATTGGTGCTCCCTTGTAATTAAAAAGCGGGCGAAGCTGTTTCAGCATTCCCGGACTTAACAGTACTCCGTCAATACAGGAGTCAATTTTTTTTGCCGTTTCTTTCATGTTGACCATTCCCGGAATCGGGCCGTCAAACATTCCATGGTCGATGGCTACAATCACTGCGCGGTCAGCCTTGTTAAACAACTTCTCAATTCTCAGATCTTTACCATTCATAACATCAATATATTATTTATAAAATTTCATGTCAGCATAACATTTTTCTTTTGTTCAAGCCTTTCCCCGGCAGCCTTAAATATCAGAAACAGCCTAACTCTCTGGGAGCAACGACTCCTTAGCCAGTTGAATTGACTGTTTTTTCATAGAAATATTTTTAAACGTTAGTTCCTTTTTAACAATATTCCACAGCTGTTTATCAAATTATTCAATCCTTATACATGGTTTGAGCTGGTAACTGTTGATCCTGGTCAGGTTTCTTTGTACATGCGGATTTATTCCGGACGTTCTCCCGGCAGGATTTGACATCTGATTTAGTATGGTCCATTCTGAGTGAATCGCTTCTAGAATTTAAATTGCGGAACCTTCAGCCATTCACCATTCTTCATAGCCGATTGGTGTGCAACGATTCCACCAACCGTCAAATTCAGAGCCATTTCAATATCTACCAAAGGCTTGCGATCCTGAAGAATGGCCGCAATAAACTCGTCGGTCAGATGTCCATGAGAACCGCCATGGCCTCCGGGAGCTACTCCGGGAGGAAGAGCCGGACGGACAAGATCCGGAAGATTCTTTTCTTCTCCTTCGTATTTCCCATAAAACGATCCTTTTGTTCCCCTTACCCTTCCGGTTTCGCTGCCATAACCTTCACCAATAGTGTCAGCGCTTCTTGCCATACGGGCCATCCCTCCTTCACTGGTACGGTACAATGCTATCTCTGTGGAGAATGGATTTTTATACCCATTGTTACCTGGCTGGTACCTTTCCATGCTGGATGGCATTCCGAGGCAAGATACTTCGAAGAAACTTCCTCCGGTTACCCCGATAAAATAGGCATCGGAATGGGTCGGATACCATTGTGGCGGCATACCGTGGCGCCAATTTTTATAAGAATCTATCCCCTTCTCTGAATAATGCCAGTATTCGCCTTCGGCATACACAATTTTGCCAAAACCGCCTGTTTGGTAAATCTGGCGCATGGCATAATGGTTTTCACGGAACATGGACGTTTCAAACATCATATACTTAAGGCCTGTTCGTTTGACCGTCTCAAATAATTTTTCCGCATCCTCCAGTGAACCAAACACAGCAGGTACTGCACAGGCTACATGTTTGCCATGATTTAACACATCGATACAATGCCGGGCATGGCTGGGAGCGTCAGTGGCGACAAAAACTGCTTCAATATGATCGTCTTTCACAAGTTCTTCCAACGAAGGATAAGTCTTGTTACACCGGGTTACTTTTGCCAGTTCGGCGCAACGTTCCGGAATAAGGTCACTGACGGCTACTACTTCCACATTGGGGTGATCCTGAAATCCAAAGGCTGCGGAGAATTTACATACCCCATAGCCAACAAGGCCTACCCGAACTTTCCGGTCTGAAACAGGAACCCAGATCTTTGAACTGGCCATTTCTGATCCCTTATCTTCAAAACCTTGAATAACTGGCTGTACCATTGTCCTTTGACTTGTACAAGCCTGCATCCCAAGCATTCCGGCTCCCACTCCAAATCCTGCCAGCCTGATAAAATTGCGCCGATCGAACGATTGGCTGTTATGTTTAATTTTCATTTTCCTTTTCTTTTATCATTTAAATTCTCCATATTTTCAATTGAATTGGGATCATCACATATAAGTTTGATATTATACTTTTCATATGTTAAAATAAGAGAGCTGTTTACCTCATTATCCGTAATAACATAATCCACAATGGACAAAGGGGCAAACCTTACCAATGAGTCTTTTTCAATTTTGGAGGAATCACACAGCAAAAACACCTCATCCGAATTTTCAGCCATTTTCAGCGTAATGGAAGCAGATTTTTCGTTGTATGAGGTTACTCCCCTTGATAAAGAGATGCCGTCAGCACCAATAAAAGCTTTATTTGCATGATACTGTGAAATATTTTGGATGGCAGAGTACCCATAAATGGCCCTTCGCTTATTGTCGACTTCTCCCCCAATCAAAATCAGTTTAATATTTTCAAAATTGATTAATTCAGAAACAATAGGCAGAGAATTGGTAATTACCGTTAATGATTCAATCTTTGAAATATATTTAGTCAAAAATGAAACCGTAGATCCACAATCAATGAAAATAATGTCATTGGACTGAATGAAACCGGATGCGATCTTACATATATATTCCTTTTCAATTCGCTTTTGATTTACTTTTTCATTGTATAAAAAGAGATTGTCCGTTGTCACTTTTTTTATCGCCCCTCCATGTGTCCTGATAAGCAAACCTTTTTTCTCCATTTCCGATAAATCACGCCGAACAGTAATTTCAGAAACATTACATTCTTGTAGAATTTCCTGAGTCGACGCGAAATCCCTATCCTTCAGCAATCCCAGAATAATCTTTTTTCTCAAATCGGATGATGTTGTTTTCTTTATTCCATTTTCCATATCTTAGAAATGTTCATAACGTTCATTTTCGAACAAATATAATCAATAATAATATAAAAAGACAAAAAGCAGATTTTTTTTATCAAGGTCCTTTCACAGAAAAAAGAAATAAGCAATAAAAGTAATAAAAGAATATAATGTATTGATATATAGAATATACCAAGATATATTTTTAAATTTAACTACGAAAATACTATTTATTACGGACTGCAAAAAGGGTTGTTCCGTTTGCACAAATTATCAAAAATTATAATCTGAGTATGAACGAATCGATCAATAGAAATTGTCATTTTCACCGGATACAAGCTATTCTTAGCTTTGCCAACTATAATTCAGCAATATGTTTTAAAATAAAATTTTGGTGAATACCAGTCTTTTACGATTTATACCGCAGATGACATCCAAATCCGTTCTGACAAATCGGTGCTGATCTGGCGTATGGCTGAAAGAGTTTTGGTATAAGAGGTCACCATTTGATCGCCGTCATTAACGGCAAGCTCTGAACAATGGGTTAGAAAGACAAACTAACCAGCATCCTGTCAGGGTACAGGAGTGAGTGTTTCAGACCAATTTCGGGAACATTGGTCATGAGCCTTAAAAGCTGAAGTTTTCGTACCGAATTCAATATGGTTTGAATGCGGTCAAGGAAATCGTCGGCAACGTCTGGATTTATGTCATCATACATCCGATCCCGTCAACATGTACCTTGGCGAAGAATGGGATGATGTGATCAAGGTTTGCGGAGGGGTCAATGAAATCTGTCCCGCCTTTGTGGGCAAAGTGAAACACAGACTGCATACCGGTTTTGATGATCCTTCCCATGCTACTGGGACAGATTAATTCATTGCCGGGGAAAAGGGTGTATCAAACACATAATTCCCCGAACCCACATGGATTTTCATAAAACCGTATGGTGTGCCTTCGGGAGTTATCCATTCCGCATGGTCCAGGTCCGCTCCGTTCTGCTTCAATGTTTTGCCAGTGGAGGGAACAAAAATGTCGGCTGAAGTATTGGCAGGAATAGTAACGGAAAGGAAAAAACGGCTATCCGTGATCTTCCATGCGGAGCTGACCAGTCCGTACGGGGTCTCATGGCTGCAGGTCACATCGTTCATCTTTCCGCCCGGGAAAGGTTTAATGACCATTGTTTTATATCCGGGCTGACCTGCATTGATCCCGGCTACCACTTTATACAACCAGTCACCGACGGCGCCGTAAGCATAATGATTGAACGAATTCATCCCTGCACTCTGGAAGGTACCATCCGGCTTGATGCCGTCCCACCTTTCCCAGATGGTGGTGGCACCTTTTGTAACCGGATACAGCCAGGAGGGATAATCTGTCCTGTAAAGCAATTTGTATGCTTCGGCAAGGTACCCATAGCGGGTAAGGACATGACAGATGTCAGCTGTTCCCAGAAACCCGGTGGTAATGTGTCCAAAATGGTTTACATCCTGTGCCAGCCTGGATGCGGCGTTTTTCTCCAGTTCAGGAGGCAACAGCCCGAAAGAGAGGGCTACCACGTAGGCAGTCTGGGTATTGGATGAAAGTCTTCCATTGGATGTCACAAATTCTTTGAAGAAGGCCTCTTTGATTCTATTCTGAAGCTCCCTGTAATCAATGGCCTCCTGTTTTTTCCCCAGGATTTCAGCCATTTGGCACAGCAAATCTGTGGAGTGGTAAAAATAGGCAGTGGAAAGAAAATCCTTGTCGGTGGTGGCACCCGGGTAATCGGAACGGGTGGTGGCAAAGGAGAGCCAATCGCCAAATTGCCTGTCTTTAGGCTGGTAGATGTATTTCTCTCCGGCCTGGTTACGCATAAATTCCACCCATCTCTTCATGCTGGTAAATTGTTGCTCCAGGATCCGGGTATCGCCATAGGAACGGTACATCACCCATGGGATCACCACGGCAGCGTCAGCCCATCCGCTGGATCCGCCCCGTCCGATAATGTTGGGGATCACGTGGGGAACAGCACCATCTTCATGCTGGTCGGCAGCCAGGTCATACAACCACTTGGTGAAAAATCCGGCACTGTTCATATTGAAACAAGCCGTCGGGGCAAAAACCTGGGCATCGCCGGTCCAGCCAAGGCGTTCATTACGTTGGGGGCAATCGGTCGGCACATCCACAAAATTACCTTTCTGCCCCCAGATGATGTTGTGCTGCAGCTGGTTGATCAGTGGATCGTTGCAACTGAAGGTGCCGGTACGTTCCAGGTCGCTGTGGACTACAATCCCCTTGATCATATCCAGAGTTACCGGTTTCGGATAGCCGGAAATATTCACATAGCGGAATCCCTGGAAAGTAAAATGGGGTTCATAAATCTCTTGGCCTCCCCCTTTGCAGGTATATACAATTTCCTGTTTGGCTGTCCGGAGGTTTTCAGTATAGAAATTACCCTTTTTATCCAGCACTTCGGCATGCCGCAGTTTGATGATGGTTCCGGCGGGACAATCCAGGATGAGGCGGCACCAGCCGACCATATTCTGGCCCATATCCACCACCGTATCCCCTTCGGGGGTATACAGGATTTTTACGGGACTCAATTCCTCAATCCGTCGTACCGGCTCTGAGACGGCAGCAACCAGATTTGCCTTTCCTCTGGAAACCACCTCAGTTCCCAGCCAGTTCCTGTCGTCGAATCCGGGCTTGTCCCAGCCGGATTTTTCAAGCCTCGCGTCGTAAACTTCCCCGTCGTAGATTTCCGATTTAATAATGGCCCCGGTAGATGCTTTCCAGGTGTTATCGGTTTTCACCACCTGTTTGGAACCATCTGAAAATTCAATTTCGAGTTGGGCCAGAACTTCCAAGGGAGTGATTTCTTGGTTCCGATTGGAATTCGGATTAAAAGCCCTGAACCAGCCGTTCCCAAGCAGTATGCCTGCGGCATTGTTCCCGCTATTAAGCATCCCGGTGACATCGAAAACCTGGTATTGAAGCCGGTTTTTGAAGCTGGTCCATCCCGGGGTGAAATATTCATTCCCCACCCTGTTCCCGTTTAACCGGAATTCATACAACCCGAGGCTGGTGACATACAAACGGGCCGATTTCACCTTTTTGGCCAGGTTGAACTCTTTTCGCAACAAGGGTGAAGGGTAGCTGTATACAGTAAAGACCTGGGCTGACCGGATCCAGTCAGCCTGCCAGTCGCTCTCTTTCAGCAAACCCATTTCAAAATAAGCCGGAGAAGCCGCTTTTACCTCTTTCCCGTCTTTATCCCAGACCTTCACGGTCCAGTAACATTTTTGCCCCGACTCCAGGGGCTTGCCCTGGTAAACGACCTGGATGCTCTGATCAGATGCCACTTTTTTACTGTCCCACAGGTCTGCCTTGCCGGGGGTAAGTTTCCCGGGGGTGGATGCAACCAAAACCTGGTAAGCAGTCTGCAACTGTCCGGGAACATCGGAAGCGATCTTCCAAAAAAATCGCGGACGCGGAGTCCCGATTCCCAGTGGATCCTTTTTGTATTCAACAAGCAAACTGGTCACCTGCGAAGCCTTTCCGGAGGCAAAAACAAAGAAAGGACTCACCAGGATGGTCAAAAGGAGGACAATAGATTTTAATTTCATGGCAAACAAATTTGGAATTATGATTATCTGCAAATTTTGCAGGAAAACTTAAGAAAATCAAGGAAAGTGAGGATAAAAATTTGCCGGTTATTCCCACTTGCTGTCAAAGGCCCCGATGTGTAGTGCGAACCGGAGGAGTCCCCCAAGCATCAAGCTGATCCGGAATAGGGGAAACGGTTTGTTCCCGGAAGCTGTTTTTAACATAAAACAGCAGTAAAAGGAGGAGAGAACAAAAGTCGCGGTAAGTTTGATGCCAAAAACACTGCGTTCCTGATGCCTGAATCGTCTGTGAAAGCACGCTGAATATGTGCCTGTAAATTCCTGAGCAAAAGCGGACTGGAAAACATGCGGCGGTCTACCCGTTTCACCTGTTGACCTGACAAGAAACAACGCAGGCAGGGAAGAAGGACCCAGTGGCAGTCCTTTTGCTTAACATCCCTTCCATATATTCAGGAGATTCTTACTGCGCCCTCTTTTTATTCTTTAGTCTCTTCCAAATTACCCTCGAAATGAATATCCTGTAGCAGGGCCAGAATTTTATCTTCATCGGCTTCATCTGCTTCCAGCGCTCCCCATCCCCACTGATTCTGCCATAAACCATCATACGCAGAATCGTGAAAACTTGTAATGAGGTGCGGAATGCTGCAGGAATCAAGCATATCCTTGATTTTCAACGCTTCCACCTCATTTTGCAACGTTACTATTTTTTTGATCATAACAGAGGTTTCAAATCCGGATTTAATTTCCTGTAAAGATATCGAAATAACCGGGAATGATTGTCGTTTGACCGCTCGCTTTCTGGAGGATAAAGATTTAGAGTAGATTTTATAATTCAAGTACATACCTGTGGCTTGTTGTATTCACATCTTCCACCCTTCGCCTGATTCACCCTCAAGAGGACCTGCAAATTTTTTAAACAATATTAATTCAGAAGGCAAAAAATAAACAATATTCAGATTCAGATTGTTACATCAATGGTTTTATTAAAACAATTAAGAAAGGAGTAAGTAAATGAAAATCGGAGTAACAGGAGCAACTGGTCATCTGGGTCGTATCGTATTGGCCCAATTAAAGGGAAAAGTGCCGGTTGACCAAATTGTGGCGCTGGTCCGTTCATCGAATAAGGCCACTGAACCCGGAATTGAAACCCGCCTGGCAGATTATGAAGATCCTGAATCATTGGTCAGCGCCCTCAAAGGGATTGAAACGCTACTGCTGATCTCGGGGAATGAGATCGGGAGGCGTGCCCTTCAGCACAAAAATGTGATCGAAGCTGCAAAAAAGCAGGGGTAAAAAGGATCGTTTACACCAGCCTGCTCCATGCTGATCATTCCACATTGAGTTTAGCTGGAGAGCACTATGAGACGGAAGTTGCCCTGAAAGAATCTGGTATTGAATATACCCTGCT
>Ga0116193_1000927_pt1 | contig 25991 bp, 21 predicted proteins | sample AD_UKC115_MetaG_FD_89892 | JGI IMG/M metagenome (GOLD analysis project Ga0116193, IMG submission 89892) | Active sludge microbial communities of municipal wastewater-treating anaerobic digesters from Hong Kong - AD_UKC115_MetaG | ecosystem: Engineered > Bioreactor > Anaerobic > Digestate... | reverse complement strand
GTTGGCTCTGCCGTGCGGAATGTGAAACTCTCCTCCCAATTTATGAGCCAGTGAATGATTGATGCCTAAAAAGGCATTGGTAAATGCCATGCCGGCGATGCAGGAAGCGTTGTGCATCTTTTCGCGGGCGATCTCATCCTTTGGATCATCCCAACTGCGGGGCAGATAATGGAAGACCAGTTCGATCGCTTTCAACGCCAAACCATCGGTGTAATCGGAGGCAAGTACCGATACATAAGCTTCAATTGCATGCGTCAGAACATCCAATCCAGTATCAGCTGCAATTGATTTCGGCATCGTATCCACAAATTGCGGATCAATGATTGCAACATCCGGCGTTAATTCGTAATCAGCGAGCGGATATTTAATATTGCCGTTCTTTTTGTCGGTGATGACAGCAAAGGATGTCACCTCGGATCCGGTACCGCTTGTTGTCGGAATCGCTACCATCTGTGCTTTCTTTCCAAGATTGGGAAAATGAAAGGCACGTTTGCGGATATCCATAAATTTCAATCGAAGCCCGTCAAAATCTGTATCGGGATTTTCGTAGAAAAGCCACATCCCTTTTGCTGCGTCGATTGCGGACCCGCCGCCTAAAGCGATAATGACATCCGGCTGAAAGCGATTCATAGCTTCCACGCCACGTTGAATGGTTTCAACGGATGGATCGGATTCTACTTCTGAAAAGACTTCATAATGAATATGATCCGGACGTTTTCCGAGATAATAGGTTAATTTTTCTACATATCCTAACTTAAGAATGATCGGATCTGTGACGATGAAAGCCCGCGTGATATTTGGCATCTTCTCCAGATATTGAACGGATCCTCTTTCAAAGTAAATCTTCGGAGGTATTTTGAACCATTGCATATTGACTCTCCTTTGAGCCAACCTTTTCTTATTGATCAAATTTACACTGGAGACATTGGCAGTTGTCGAATTCCGTCCATATGAACCGCAGCCTAATGTAAGGGATGGCGTATTCGTATTGTAGATATCTCCGATCGCTCCCTGCGAAGAAGGCGAATTGACAATAACTCGCCCGACTTTCATTTCCTGACCGTACCGAACGCATAAATCCTGATCGTTGCTGTGAATGACGGCGGAGTGACCGAGCCCTCCCAATTCCAGCATTTTTTTTGCATATTGAAAACCCTGATCGGAGTCCTTACACACAAAATAGGCTAAAACCGGAGATAATTTTTCCAATGAGAGCGGATAATTCAGCGATGGCTCGGGTAATTTTGCCAGCAGAATTTTCGTATCGGCAGGAACATGGACTCCTGCTTGCGCTGCAATCTCAGCGGCCGGATGCCCGACAATCTTTGCATTAAGCGAATGCAAATCGGGAGGAAAGATAAAATCCGATACCTTTTTCGTTTCATCTTCATTCAAGAAGTAGCAATGATTCTCTTGCATGAAAACTTCAAATTCAGCTTGAATATCCTGATCAACGATGACTGCCTGTTCGGAGGCGCAGATCATCCCGTTATCAAAGGATTTTGAAAGAATCAGGTCTGTACAGGCGCGTTTCAGATTGACGTTTTTGTTGATATAGCAAGGTACATTTCCCGGACCGACACCCAGGGCTGGTTTACCGGCGCTGTATGCTGATTTGACCATTCCTGATCCGCCCGTTGCCAGAATCATAGAAACTCCCGGATGATTCATTAATAAATTCGTTGCTTCTATTGAAGGGACCTCAATCCATTGGATACAATGTTCTGGCGCTCCATGCTTGATTGCTGCTTCTTTAAGAATACGGGCAGCCTCTGAAGAACATTTTTGAGCTGACGGATGAAAACCAAAAATAATCGGATTCCTCGTTTTAATACAGATCAAACTTTTGAACATCGTAGTCGATGTCGGATTGGTCACCGGCGTCACGCCTGCCACAACGCCGACTGGTTCAGCTACTTCTATGTATCCTTCCATTTCGTTTTCATCCACGACGCCGACGGTTTTTTGGTCTTTGATCGAGTGCCAGATATACTCAGTTGCAAAGATATTCTTGATATCTTTATCTTCAACAATGCCGCGACCAGTCTCTTCAAACGCCATTTTCGCCAGTTTGAAGTGATTTTCAAGCCCTGCGAGTGTCATGGCATGGACGATTTCGTTAATCTGCTCCTGATCCATCTTCAAAAATTCTTTCAGCGCTTCTTCAGCGTTTCGGACCAGTATGTCGATCATTGTTTTGGGTTCCATATTTTCTGTTTCAAGACTTATTTTTGTTTTCATTTTCCCCTCAATCTTCTTCGATTTCATTCAATAATTTGCATTTCGAAAGGTCGTTCCACATTTCGAATTGCTTGAATTCAGTCGTTTTTCTTCAGTTTGACTGACAAATGTTTGGACAGGATCGCAAGCGAAACGGCCATATTTTCATTTTGAACCAGGATATCTTGCGGAACATTCAATAAAACGGGTGCGAAATTCCAGATAGCGCGAATTCCGCTTTTGACAAATTGATCGCAGACGAGCTGTGCATAAGCTGCCGGAACGGTAATAATTCCGATCTGGATATTCAGAAGATGACAGATTTCCGGCATTTTTTCTATCGGATAGACCATTTTCGCATTTACACTTTGATGGATTACAGCCGGATCTGAATCAAATGCCGCCAGGATATTTAATCCATATTCTGAAAAGCCATCATAACAAAGTAGTGCTTGTCCCAATTTTCCTGCGCCTGCAATGACAGCATTGTTGACATCATCGTAACCGAGATATGCTTTGATATCTTCAATCAGCATATGAATATCAAAGCCTTTCCGCGGTTTTCCGCCGGATGAGCTGACTGCAGCTAAATCTTTTCTTACTTGAATTTCGTTCAGATTCAGATCACTGGCAATTGCGGAAGCAGAAATTGATTGACGTTCTTGTAAATCTAAATTTTTCAGATATAGAAGATATGCCGGCATGCGGTTCAATGTCTGTTTGGATATTGGCGCTTTGTTTTGTTCATCCCTATTCATGCAGATCTCCTTTGACTATTCGATATATATTTATCGATATATTTATATCGATAAATATATATCGAATAGTCAAAGACGTCAACATCCTTTTTGCAAAGAAATGACAAATTTTTAGAAGGAATTCGAAATACGGGGAAATTTTTTTGTTGTTGTGGTGTTTTTTGCGCTTCGCGCAAAAAACACCACAATAATCGTTTTTCTTTTGCTATTCGAGAAGTTTGTCCATATTTCGAATTTCTGTTTCTCGAGTCAGGTGATTGACCCTTTCACTGGACAGAAGCATAATGGAAGTAAAAAGAAACAGAAAAAATGGCAAAATTACCATGGAAGTCCGTGCTCCGATAAATCCGATGATTGGGGGAAAGAAAGTGGACCCAGTATAAGCCGCAGCCATCTGAATACCCATGATTTCCTGCGACTGATTTTTTCCAAATCGGACTGGTGTCTCATGCAGAATGCAGGGATAGATCGGAGCGCAGCCAAGTCCGGCAAGTAATATCCCTGCTGGCAGGAAAAATTCTGGCAGCGGAAGGATAATCACCAGCAATCCGATCATTATTGTGATCTGCCCAATGCGAATTATACGGATGTTATCGATTCTTAAAGTGACAAATCCGGAGAGAAATCGTCCGACCGTAATACCTCCAAGAAAGAGTGAAATCCAGGCTGCCGCTGTCGATACCCGAATTTCGTGAATCCGGATCAGGTAGGTAGCCCCCCATAACATCATGGTTTGTTCAGTCCCGCAGTAGAATAACACTGAGAGGAGCACTGCGACAACTCCTTTTAATCGGAACACTTCTTTTAATCCGGATCGTTTTTTCGGATTTGTTTTTTCAATTGATTCCAACGGGAAAGCTTCTTTTTGCATTGCATCTCTTCGCGCTACTTTTTTCCACATTGGCAAGGTCAGGAATATGACGACAGCCAGAGTCAGTTGAATGATGGAGACGATTTGATACACACTGCGCCAATTTTGACCTCCAGCCAGTAATTGGGAAAGCAGAATCGGCCCTGCCATCGCTCCTACTCCCCAAAAACAATGCAGCCAGCTCATGTGACGGGATTCATAATGCTCTGCTACAAATTCATTCAATCCGGCATCAATGGACCCGGCGCCCAACCCCAGAGGGATTGCAAAAATTGGCAGCCAGAAAAAAGAGGGGGCAAAGTGAAATCCCACTAGAGAAATTGCAGTCATCAGAATGCTGATGAACGTTACATTCCCGGTTCCAATGCGGCGAATAATCTTGCTGCTGAAAAAGCTGGAAATGATTGTTCCGCCTGCGATAATCATGGAGATGATCCCAGCGCTGTCGGTGGAAACATGAAAATCTGTTTGCATCAAAGGCCATGCTGTTCCCAGGAGAGAATCCGGAAGCCCCAGGCTGATGAAAGCGGCATAGATGATGAGGATAAAAAAAGTTGTCATGGTGTAGGTTTTCTATTTTTTTTGTATGAATAAATTTGGTTCAAGAACGTTGAGAGTTGTTTCTATCATACCGTTCTCAAAATCCTGATGAAATGATTCTGTAAGAAAAAATTTGGGGATGGCACGAGAGTCCAGGTCCATTTTACATTGACGGATTATTTTTTCTGCATACGATTCCTGAATGGTAGTGCCGGACAATACCACAACATGCGGACTGAGAATCGCGCAAATACCGATAATGAATTGTGCGATTTTTGAACAATATTGATTCTCGTTTTTCAAGAATTCTTCATCCGTCCAGGGAATATGAAAGTAGTTTTCGCGTATTTCTCCGGCAAAATTGCGGAATCCTTTATGGATCTTTCCATTACAGAAAATTGCAGTTCCAGGACAGTATTTTTTCGGGAAAAATAAATACAATACAGTCTGTTCAGGATCAATCTGGTGGCTGCGACAATAGCCCAGACAGGCAGCATTGACGTCATTTTCAAATATGGTCGTTTTTTGAAATTTATTCCGAAAGAATTCCAAGAAACCTGACTGGTTTAAATCGGGGTAGTCGCAGTGAAGCTGCCCATTAAATTCAACTCCCGGCAATCCCAATCCGATCACTTGAATGGATGGAACTTGATGAAACATATCCTGAAGCAGCATTTCCAGCGTTTGTAATGAGATACGGGTAAACTTTTTTTGATAACTGATGACAATATCCCCGTACAAATCTACAATTCGAAGGAAAATCGTATCTTCTGCTACAAATTCATGAGCATAGAGAATGGCAGCATGCGCAAATTGATGATTGAAGCGGAACAATTGTGCAGGTCGACCTCCGCTTGAAGGGCTTTTTTCCACTTCAAAAACCTCGCCGTTTTGGAGCAGTATGTTTATGATGGAATGAATGGTTACAACACTTAACCCTGTAGCTTTTGCGAGTCCTTGAATACTGGCTGTATGTTCTTCTTTTAGCGTTTTTTTCACGAGATTGATATTGATCTCTTTAATCATTAAGGAATTACAAGACAAATTATCCATTGCAATGATCATCTCCCGTTTTAGAATTTTTAAATACTTGCTTCGAAATTTATAAAAATATATTAGAAAAGTGAGAAAAAAATTTCTCTCATATTTCAAGTTGCTGATTCCGAAGCGGGATCACTACGATAGTATGGTTTTAAACCACAACAACCAACTTTATAAAATAGTTTATTAAACTATTTTATAAAGTATATCATTTTATTACCTGAGTTTCTCACTTTTTAAAAAATTTCCCTTTTTATGTTCAGATTTGGAGATTTCAAGGCACTAATTCGAGAAACGCAGGATGACACACACGGCAATTTGTCATTGCGAGGAGGGCGTCAGACTGACGAAGCAATATCTTTTCGTGCGGTAATCTTTTCTTAATGAGGCAGGAAGATTGCCATGCCACTTCGGGGCTCGCGATGACAGGTTTTACCGGGATCGCACGCATTAATTCGAAAAATGAAAAGAATTATTTGTTGTTCTTATGGTTTTGTTCAAAGTGCAAAACCATAAGAACAGCAAATTTTCTTGATTGATTCGAAAAATCAGTCCATATTTTAAATTTACTGTACTGGTATTTCGAAATTTGGTTTGGCTTTCCGAATTGCAGATCATGCAAATTAACTGGTCTTTTTCTCGGAATATATTTTTACAATTTCAACGATCATATCTGCGCAGCTTTCAAGGCTTTCTGCTGTGATATGCTCAAAAGGGCCGTGAAAAGCATATCCGCCGGTGCACAAATTGGGACAGGGAAGCCCTTCATATGTCAGTCGGGCGCCATCTGTTCCTCCGCGAATCGGGACAAGAACCGGTGTAAAACCGACATTTTGCATCGCTGCAATGGCTGTTTCGATGAGATGGCGGTGTGGTTCGATCAATGCAGCCATATTTGCATATTGATCCTTAATCGATAGCTGAACAGTCCCGATGCCATATTTCTCATTGATCACTTTTTCGATATGTCGTAGCATTTCTTTACGTATTTCAAAATATTCATTGGAATGGTCTCTGACAATATATTCCAATTTAGCATTTTCGACCGTTCCTTCCATTTTTGTCAGATGGAAAAAGCCTTCATATCCCTCTGTATTTCTGGGAGTATCAGCACAAGGTAACATACTGTTGATTTCAAATGCTACAAGGGAAGCATTCACCATGATGTTTTTTGCGGAACCTGGATGGACATTCACACCATGAATTTGAAAGACTGCTTCACAGGCATTGAAATTTTCGAAATTTATTTCTCCTTCCTGATCACCGTCCACGGTAAAGGCAAATTTTGACGTGAACAAATCTCTGTCGAAAAATTCTGTCCCTTTACCAATTTCTTCATCCGGAGTAAAGGCAATACATAGCTTTCCATGTGGAATTTTTTCTCGCATAATAATTTCGCATGCAGTCATTATCTCGGCAATTCCTGCTTTATTATCGGCTCCCAATAACGTCGTTCCATCTGTTGTGATGAGCGTTCTTCCTTTCAATAAAGACAGATGCGGAAAATTATCGACTGACAAGCAGCGATTTCCGTTTTTCAGCCAAAGGTCATTTCCATCATAATTTTCAATAATCTGCGGATTAACGTTTTCACCTGAAAAATCCGGACTTGTATCCATATGGGCAATAAAACCGGGCATGGGTGCATTTTCATAACCTTCTGATGCATCGATCGTTCCGTACACATAACAGTGGTCAGTCACAACGACATTCTTCATTCCCAGCTTTCTCATTTCTTCAGCAAGTTCATTCGCAAGGTCAAACTGTCGGGAAGTGGATGGCGTTATATTTGCGGTTGGATCGGAAGTGGTATGTACCTTTACATATTTTAAGAATCGTTCTGTAGCTTTCATGGTTTTCCTTTTTTCGAATCACGATCTGATGACAGTGATTCGAAACACTCATTTACTTTTGGAACCAATGGGAAAAGTTTTTTGCGAGAAACACAAGAAAAACACAAAAATAAATACTTCATCCCAAATCTCGAATCGCTGATCTGATGAACGATTTTAGCATTATTTCGAAAAGTCAATCCAAATTCCGAATGCTGGAATTGTTGAGACTAAATCTTTTATCTGATAACTATTCGAAAAATCACTTGCTTTTTGATTAAGGAAAAGATATCCGTTTTTTTATAGGATCAGATCCAGATATAGACTGTTTTTATAAATGGAAAGGGGGAATCTTTAATTGTTAATCAACTTATCTTTCGATAAGAAAGATTGGATCATATTTGTATAATCGGAAATTACTGCCAAGCAATTTGCAATTACAGGCGTGAAGGGTACTTCTTCAGCGTATCAATCAGGTTTGTTTTTGTCCTCAGCGCCAGATTCGGATTCATCTTGTATTTCCAGATTTTTTTTGGCGACCCGAATTAAGTCATCATATAATAATCCATCATCCGGAAATTGTGAAATGCCGATTCGGATCGATAATTTCATTTTTTCCGTGAAACTCTGACGCAATCGATCAATCAGGAAATGGGCATTTTGTTGGTATGTATTGGGCAGTACGATGACATAATAATCATTCATCTCAACAAACACATCGGTTTCTCGAATCGTTGCGTAAAAAATCTTCAATACATCGTTAGCTAAATATTGTTTAAAAAATTTACCCATGATCCGATATTTCCATCTTTTTTTGATGGTTTCAAAGGATTGATAATCCGGCTCAATCAGAAGCAACGTCAATGGATATTCATATCTGCGGCTTCGATTGATTTCATAATTAATAATTCGGTCAGATTCATTATGATCAAAGACGTTGGTCGGGATGTTTGAGAAAGCCAACTTCCGTGATGTGCTGATAATTTCCTCAAAGGAACTCTTCATATCGCTGGCTAAAATCATACCAATTAAGACGAAAAGCAATTCTATTAAGAAATTGGTGATATTCAGATCGCCCAGCGCTGTGTGCGCCATGTAATATACCATTGTATAGAAAATCACACATAAAAAAGTCTGTGCGAACATTGTCAGGTATTTTGGAGGATCAAAGACAAAAACGATGATATAGACAAAAAGAATATAGATATAGGTGATGTTCGATATATAAATATTAATTCCTGAAATATTTAACATATCTATGTTGCCAAGACCAAATGCATAGATGATCATCAATAACACAGAAAAACCTATTTTATCCACTCGATTCTCCTTTCACCTGTGATAAGTATGTCGATGATTATATTATCATTGTTTTTGGATCGAGAAAAAAGTTAGTTTTATTTTTTTTAGAGGTAAGAATGTTTTGAAATCGTTTTCCGAATCATCATACAAATCAATTAATAATCCTATTATAATCGACAATATTCAAAAATCACCGTTTCGAAAATTTCTATTTTTAACTGATGTAAATCCGTTATGGTTCTATAATCACAGCGATTCAAAATTTGGAAAAAATATTGGTATTGTGGTGTCTCTGCAAGTCGCAAAAACGCCGCAACAACATATTTTCTTTGCTCAAATTGAGAAGTTTGTCGATATTTAGAATTGCTACTGCAATACGAAATTTAGAACAATTTTAAAAAGTAAGAAAACTTGTTGTTCTTTCTTTTCCAAAGTCATTCCAAGTTTCGAATTAATGCGAAATTCAAAAAGTCCCTTTTTTTCTTGATTGTGCAATTATCGTACCTAATTTAAAATCAGTTCCGATTCTTTTTTTCTTCTTTTTGATTCATATCAGATTTTTTTCTTCTTATTTTATATTGAAGTATTTTTATGCTGGTGAAAACGATCAGAAAAATCACAAGACTGGCATAGAGTGTCAGCGTCACTTCAAACAGTTGCTTTTCCAGAAATTCGGAAATCTTGTGAATATTTTCTTCTTGTAAAAAAGAAGGAATTTTAATACATTGATTTTGGATACAAAACGCCTTTTGATCCGATTTGGATTTTTCCTGTCGGTTTTCTTCTGATAATACAGTATCCAATGCAGTAAGACTGGCAGTCGTTAAAATGAATGTTGGTTTCAAAGGGACCGGCAGGTATGTATTGGTGCGGCTCGGGGCAGGCAGCGGCGAAGATGTGGCGGACGGGATGCGTGTCGGTGAAGCAACAGCCGTAGGCGAGGATGTCGGCGGAATGGTCGAAGTAGAAGTCGGCAGGGACGTATTGGTGCGGCTCGGGGCAGGCAGCGGCGAAGATGTGGCGGATGGGATGCGAGTTGGTGAAGCAGCAACCGTTGGCGAGGAAGTCGGCAGGGATGTCATGGTCAGTGTCTTTGAGATAATCGGAGAAGCGGCCGTAAAAAATGATTGAAATACAGGAACTCTTGTTGCGTCCATGGCTGTTTCTGAATTTTCAGTAAGCATAGAATTATCCCCGAACAATTTCGGGACAACGGTTGCTTCAATTAACGGTTCGATTTCAAGGACAGTTGAAACAGCAGGTTGAAAAAATTCCGGGGGGAGGCTGACGGTTTGTGTAATTTTTGCGAGGATGGTCTGATCTTTTAATAACGAAAGGGAGAGAATAATCGGATCATTATCCTTCGAAATCAAGTTTTCCGGGATGGTTCCCTGAATGACCAGCTTTTTATTGATAGCGGATAAAAGGCGATCTTTGAAAATTGCTGTTTGATTTATTGCTTCAGCGGAAGTGACTAATCCTCCAGTATCGAAAACAAATTCAGTAAACCAGTTGGGAACTGAGGAGTTCAACGATTCAGTATCCGTGCTAACCATATCAACAAGGTGAATCGTAATTCCACTCGATGCAATCATTTGTTCGATTTTCTCTTTGTCTATCTGATTCTCGTTATAACCAGTTCCATCGGTAATTAAAACGATTTGGCTCAATCCCGATAAAAACGTATCATCATTCTTGATTGAATTGATCGAATTTAGCAGTTTATTTTCGAAATTCATATCCGATTTCTCGAAATCCAAATGTTCAACTGCAGCGATTATTGCGGCTTGATCTCCAGGAGAAAAGAATTGTAACTCCGCGTTGTCGTGAAAAATGCCGACGCGCAATTTTTTTTGATCTTTTGACAAAGGGGCGCCGGCGAATTGCAGGATCAGTTCCGTTATCCATAACCGATTTGCTCATAGAAAATCTTTTGATCCATCCAGGAAAAATATTAAATTGATTGGTAGGCCGCTTTCTTCCAGGTCGGTTATGTTAACCTTTTCTAATGCTGTCTGGTTGATCTGGATTTCAGCGTCGAAAGGCTGTAATGCCTTCCAATCGGATGAACCATATCCCACGAAGGTGACATGGTGATTATAGAAAAACGAATGAAAAAGCGGATTGATTTGTACATTCTGCGCTGAACAACTGAAGCATGAAATGACTAATAAGATCAATATGCAAGTATGTTGTCTTTTTTTCATAGTCCCTGGAACAGATCCGCTATCGTCTTTTAATCATACAATGGGGAAAATTTGACTTACATTTAATACCAAATCAAAACATAATGAATCAGTAATTGAAAATATTGATATGCTAATCGAATCCATCGAGAAAAACTTATTGTTATGATATTCTTACGCTTCGTGTAAAAAATATCATAACAAATAAGAATCCTCTCACAATTTCGAATTGCTGTTAACTAATGAAAAGTATATCAGAATCGCCCTAAAAATGAGGATCATCAACAATTAGAACAGTAATTCGAAATATAAACCAACCTTTCTTATCAATCACAACAACAAGAAATTGTACTCATATTTCAAATCGCAGGAAGTTGATCGAAGGTACAGCAAAAAGAGAAAAAAAAAGGTGGGATTCTGTTCTCACCTTTTTTTATGGGATGATTGATTATTTTACTTCGAGGGTCCAATGGAATGTGTCTTCGATTTTTCCCAGTTGAATACCCGTAATGGTATCGTAGAGTTTTTGGCTCAGAGGACCTATTTTCCCGGGATTGACCGGCATCAGATGATCTTTCCATTTTAATTGATCTACCGGAGAAATGACTGCAGCGGTACCTGTACCCCAGACTTCTTCCAACTGACCTTTTTGGAAAGCTTCAAAAACCTCATCAATCGAAATCTTTCGTTCTTCGGTCGGGTATCCCCAGCTTTTGCATAGATCAACGACAGATGACCGTGTGACGCCTGGAAGAATACTGCCATTTAATTGCGGGGTAATTACTGTACCATTTATCTTGAAGAATATATTCATTGCTCCGACTTCTTCGATGTACTTTCGTTCGACACCATCCAGCCACAGAACCTGATTGTACCCGCCATCGTGTGCTTTTTCTTGTGCTTTCAGACTGGCTACGTAGTTGCCGCCAGTTTTTGATTCGCCGATACCGCCGCGAACTGCACGGACGTAATCGTCTTCAATCCAGATTTTGACAGGATTAAAACCGTTGGCATAATATGCGCCGCTTGGTGAAAGAATGATGATGAAGAGATAGGAGGAAGAAGCTTTCACACCCAGATGCGGTTCGGTTGCGATGACAAATGGTCTGATATACAAGGATGTACCTTCTGCGGTCGGAATCCAGTCTTCATCCATTTTAACTACTGCTTTTAATGCATCCAGGAATATTTCAGGGGGAATCTGAGGAATGCAAAGCCGTGCATTCGAATTATTAGCCCGTTCAATATTTTTTTGAGGACGAAAGAGAAGCGTTCTTCCATCATCGGTTTTATATGCTTTGAGTCCTTCGAACATTTCCTGTCCGTAATGAAAAACCATTGCGGATGGCTCTAATGAGAGATTCTGATACGGAATGATTCTGGCATCATGCCAGCCTTTTCCTTCATCATAATTCATTACAAACATATGATCAGTAAAAATCGAACCAAAGGGAAGTTTTGCACTGTTTTCCGGCTTCTGTTTTGGCTTTGTTGTTTTCTCGATCCTGATTTCCAACATAATTTCTTCCTTTCTTATCTAACATTTATCTGATAACTAAAAAATTACCACGCATTAAGCGGAGGTTCCTGATGAATGAAAACGTATTGATCAGCGATTTGAAATATGGAAACGATGATTTGTTGTTGTGGTATTTTTGTGCTTTATGCAAGACAGCACAACAACAAGCTTTCTCTCTTTTCTTTAAGTACGCTTCCATCTTTCGAATTACCGGGTATCGATTGGATGATTAGCAATAGATTATACACCGTCTGTGACATTGCCATAGAAAATCCAGCGGTTCAAATTATGAGAGGGAGTATTTATTGTTGTGTCGTTTTTGCACGGAGTGCAAAAACATCGTACCGAAAAAATATCTTTCTGTTCTCAATAGATTTTTTCATCTATCGAATTCCGGTGAAAGAAGAAGAGGATATTTTAAAGCCAGAGAACACCTTTTTTCACCGGAAATGATGCAATCGATATTATTTATTCTACAGTTACACTTTTCGCAAGATTTCTTGGCTTATCCACATCCAGATCTCTTATTACAGCAGAGTAATAAGCCAATAATTGCAACACAATGACTCCGACCAACGGCATGAAGATATCATCGAGCGCCGGCAGATCAATCCGATGATTATATAACTCGGGATCAATTTCCATTCCCTCTTTGGTAATCAGCAGCACATTGGCGCCACGGCTTTGAACTTCTTTAATGTTTCCGATCATTTTTGAGAGCAAAAATTCCTGTGTACAAACTGCAACAACTGGAACATCGGGAGCAATCAACGCAATGGTTCCGTGTTTCATTTCGCCGGCAGCATAGGCTTCACAGTGAATATAGCTGATTTCTTTCATCTTCAGAGAGCCTTCCAGAGAGAGCGAGTAATCAAGTCCACGTCCGAAGAAAAACAGGTCTTTAATCTTTGCGAACTGCTGTGCGCAAAATTTGGCTTCTTCTTTCAGTTTCAGCACCTGTTGAGATGCTTCAGCTGCCTCTAAAAGTCCTTTGGATAATGTGCGTATTTCTTCAAAGCTGCGCGTACCGGTCGTCATTGCCAGTTTCATGGCAACCAGGTACATAATCGATAACTGGACGGAATACGCCTTGGTTGAAGCAACGGAGATTTCCGGACCGGCATAGGTGTAAATGGTATAATCCGCTTCCCGTGAAATGGATGACCCTGGAACGTTAACGATGGCAAGTGTAGGAAGACCGCGCAGTTTGGCCAGACGTACTGCAGCCAGTGTGTCCAGGGTTTCTCCGGATTGGGAAATGACGATAACCAGCGTGTTTTTCGTCATGATCGGATTGCGATACCGAAATTCGGAGGCAATATCGCATTCTACAGGGATATGGGAAAGTTTTTCAATAATTGCTTTTCCGACCATTCCAGCGTGCAGTGCTGTACCACAGGCAACGATGGAAATGCGGTTAAAATGGAGCCAGAAATTATCATTAATACCGTCCTGTGTGAAAGACGGGAATCCGTCGATGATGCGAGGGTGGATCGTATCAGACAGAACCTGCGGTTGTTCAAAGATTTCTTTCAACATAAAGTGGTCAAAACCGCCCTTTTTTGCCTGTTCCATCGTCCATTTTGCGGTCTGCCATTCCGGATTACGAGTTTCTTTTTCGGATGTATAAATCGTGATTTGATCGGATCCTAAGCATACGACTTCAAATTCATTAATTAAAGTGTATGTCTGCGTGTATTTTAAAATTGCTGGCATGTCGGAAGATAAGAATGAACCTTCCTCGTTCTTTGCGCAAATTAACGTACTGGAATTCCGCATGGCATAGATTTGGCCCGGGTGATCAGCGAAGATCATTGCAAAGGCGTAGGATCCTTCCAGTTTTTTCTGGATATCAAATAAAGTCCTGATCGGATTCCCAGTGTAAAGGCTGTCTATCAATTTAACCGCGACTTCGGTATCCGTCTCAGAAACAAATTCATAGCCTTTGTCATAGAGATCTTTCCGGATGGCTTGATAGTTCTCGATAATGCCGTTGTGAATCAGCGATAATTTCTCCGTGGTATGCGGATGTGCATTTGTGTCAGACGGCTTGCCGTGCGTCGCCCAGCGTGTGTGTCCGATTCCGCAGGTGCTGTAAAGATTTGGATATAATTTCTCTATCCGATTTCGTAATCTTTCTAAACGTCCGACAGATTTTATTGTCGTTATGTCCTGATTCACAAAAATTGAAATACCAGCAGAATCATACCCCCGGTATTCGAGACCGGATAATGAATCCAGAAGGATTTCCACCGAATTGTTTTTACCTGTATATCCAACAATACCACACATAGAGTTTCTCCTTATGAAAACTGCATCAGTAATCTGTTCAAGACCTTAAAATGTTGGAAAATCTCATTAAAGCGCAAATTCTCAGCGAATTATAAAAGCTAATCTTCAATTCAAATTGCTGGTATATTCTAACAGCAGTTCTTTATTTTTTCTATGACTATCGATTCAGGTCTTCGATTATAGGGTTCCACTTCACCATCTATGAAAAAAAATGTTGTTGTGTCGGTTTAAGATTTCACGATACAACAACAATTTTTCTCTCTTTATTTAAAAGGTGTTTCTAAATTTCCAATCTCTGATCAGGAGCCGAAATAATGGAAATTATTTTATAATTATTTTAAGGAATCAGAGTCAGGAAAGGAAAAAATATGATTAAACATATTGTAATGTGGAGATTTCTGGATAAGGCGGAAGAACATACAAAACAGGAAAATATGGATATCGTCCGCGAACGCGCGCTTGCTTTGCGGCCAATTATTCCACAGATAAAATCGATGCAAATTGGAAAAGATATCCTGCACACAATCGCATCTTATGATTATGTTCTGATTGCAGATTTTGAAAATGAAACTGATCTTCAGATTTATATTAACCATCCAGACCATAAAAAAGTAGGAGAATATCTTTCAAAAGTAACAGCTTCACGGGTAGTGGTTGATTTTCAATACAATCCGTGATCTGCTTGCAGAATTTTTACGAGGTTGTTTTCATGCTTCTTATTGAAAACAACCTCGTAATTGCTGCTGCTGAATGGTTATGAAATCTCTACAAATTATCGAAAATTCCCGGAAGCAACTGGTAAATAGAACAGCAGGTTTCTTTTTCAAAGTATTTTTTTAATTCGATCACTTTCTTCCAGGCTATGATCGAATGATCGCTGACGCCATACCGTAGACCTACATCTACAAACCGTTTTTCAATAATACAAAATCCGTACGGCATTGCCAGACAATCGCACAATTGTATTAGACGGTCGTAATCATCAAAAGTGGTTTCCTCCACAAAGTGCCGTAAAAACTCGCAATCCGTATAGGGAATGTCCCAATTCTGGAAATTGGCTGAAACCACCTGGGTCGGATGGCTATGAGTAAGACAGATTCGGGCAGCATCTTCCCATCCACGTTCCATGCAATACTGGTATCCGGCAATCTGGTGCTTCTCTTTAACAACACCAATGTACCGACCGATGTCATGCAGTAAACCCAAAACAAACGCTTTCTCTGCATCAAGATTTTCGCATCGTTCGGCGATCGCTTTGCAGGCCTTGGCAGTATACTCTGAATGTGGAACCCAGTTGCCGGGATTGCGCAGCGCAGCTTCTGCTAATGCTGCTTTTGCTTCTTCCATGGAAGGGTATTTTCTGCCGTTTTGATTTCTTTCCATACTTGAATTTCCATTTCTGTTAATCATCAGATTTTATTGAAAACATTTCGAATCAATCAAGAAAATTTGTTGTTCTTATGGTTTTACGCTATGCGTAAAACCATAAGAACAACTATGAATTCTGTTCCGATTTCGAATTTCTGGCAGCGGATCGAATCGCTCAATAACAAGCTGTATCGTTTATAATTTTTAAAAGTTCTTAAATAATTCTACTTTCTGAAAGAATAAAACACTAAAAATAATGCTGATCCATTCGGATATTAATAAGGAGTGAATAATGATTATTGATCAAATCGAACGTGCAAATTCCTACGCTTATTTGGGAGAAGGTTTTGAGAAAGCGATGAATTTCCTGTATGATCACCGCAATGGCGACCTTGAGCTGGGACGTTATGAAATCAGCGATGATGATTATGCGCTGGTACAGTCTTATGAGACGAAACCCATCGAGGAATGCCATTTTGAAGCCCACAAACGCTATATTGATGTCCAGTATAGTATTTCCGGCTCTGAAGGCATCAGTTGGGCGTTGACAGACCATCTGCATCAGGCAGATTATGATGAAAAGAAGGATTTTATCCGCCTGGAAGGAAAAGGCGATATTTTCCCGTTAACCGCCGGAAATTTCTTCATCCTGTTTCCGAGCGATGCCCACCAGCCGAAAATTATGATCGGAAAAAGCGAACAGATCCGGAAAATTGTTCTGAAGATTCGGATTTGTTAACTTTAAGATTCACATCGATTCATAAGCATCTGTCCGTTTGAAAAGGGAAGGATCCTATGGCAGTATCCATTCGGATTACGGAAAAAAGTGACTCAGTACGGCACCTATCTTCTGTGGATGGGAAGATGAAATCCCTCATCCGATCAATCGGCGCAATCGAATATCACTGCGATTTTGACTCGTACGAATTTCTCGTCAAAACGATTATCGGGCAGATGCTCTCCAATAAGGCTGCCGATGTGATTACGCAGCGCTTTGAAAAGATATGCGGCGGTGTAGTGACGCCGCAAGCGGTTTCCGGCCTTTCGGTTGCTGACTTACGGGGTGTCGGGCTTTCGAATTCAAAAGCCGGATTTATTCTACAATTGACTGAAAATGTGCTTTCAGAAAAGCTGAATTTTTCGATTTTCGAAGCGATGTCGGATGCAGAAGTCCTCAAGGCATTGACTGCACTTAATGGGATCGGACCCTGGTCAGCCAAAATGTACCTGATTTTTATGCTGTGCCGTGAAGATGTCCTTCCGTATGAGGATGGCGCTTTTCTACAGGCTTATTCCTGGCTGTATCCGATGGTCGGACAGAAACCATCCGAGATTGCCGCAGCGTGTGCGCATTGGCGTCCCTATTCGAGCATCGCTGCCCGCTATCTGTATAAGGCGCTGGACATGGGCATGACGAAAGGTCTGCCGCCGGAATAAGATCAGGATTGCTCTTGAATTCTCTTTGGATTATTGACTGAATAAAGCGCCCGATAGGATCACCGCGATGAAAATCAACAGCCAATTTCCCTTTCTGATACCGCTGATGGTTAAGATCATCGGTAGGATCAACGATCCATAAGTTCCAGGAGCACTGATTATCAGACCAATCTGACCAATCAACATCAGCCATCCGATCAATTTCAATAGAGAGTGCTTCTTTTTCGGTTTCTCTGTCACATGAACATTGCTAGCCGTATTGAACTGTTGCGGCTGAGGAGCGACAGGCTGGTTGTAATAATAATAATTATTGTTATGCGTGATCACCTGCGGATTCATTCGATCAGGAGTTTCGCCAAAATCTGAGGGAAGAGGCTGCGAGGGAGCCGCAACCGGGAATTGAACGCCGCAATATTCACAACTGGAAGATTTGTCTGCGCTAAGCCCTCCGCAGCATTGACATTTTTTCATATTTTGCTCGCTGTTTATTCAAATAAATGCATGTAAGTGCCATTAATTATACATAAAAGAATGAATCGGAATAGCCTATCTTTTGATTTATATCTCGTGGAATGAGATGTTGATGACGGGAAATTAGAAATAGATATTAAAATGAGTTAAAAAAAACTCATAGAAGATGTTATATTAATTATGTTATATTTGTAAGTGATAATAATTATGCATGCTATTAATTGTTATAATTGCGATTGTGACATCATCGTACGATAAAAAAAATTGAACAGCCTGGCCGGACAGGCTCCCCGGCATCAATTGCTCGCGCGTAATAGCGCCTGTCTCTCTACCTCAAGTGGTTCCTTAATGATCTGGCTGGGCCACCACATCCAGCGTCTTCCTTGACTGGCCAATTCCGGACTCAGTGCGTGAGCGGTGGATTTCCTCACCTCAGATCTATATATGATAAAGGATTTTTTCATCTTTTACCATGCCTGAAATTGAAAAATAAATTCTGAAAACGTGTGTTAAATAGAATCCATGACAGCGATTCCAAATATGGAAAGGAATAAATGTTGTTGTGTTGTTTTTGCGCGAAGCGCAAAAACAACACAACAACAAGTTCTCCCTTTTTTCTCAAAAGGCTTTTCCAAATTTCGAATTACTGAATCCATGAAAAGCAATAAGACAATAATAAGGCAATATGATAAGGTAATCCTCAAAACGGGTGAAGAAGCAACGATCGCCGAAGTTTATGAGAAGGGCGTCGCTTATGAGGCTGATATTCGTGATGGGGATGATTATCGCATAGAATTAATTAGCCAGGATGATATATTATCACTGAGGGATCAATAAAGACTAAAATTCTGGAAATAAAAAATAGAATCATATCGAAATGAAAAATCCTTACTACTGTTACCTGAACGATATAGGAATTATCGCAAAAAAAGAAAATTCTATCCCATATATATACATCAAAGGGAAAGGCTGGATAGTTGATAATGATAATGTGATGGAGGATCGTATCATGGATTATGGTACGCACTCTTGGGCGGATGTGGATGATATCACTTTAGAACAGGCGAACAAATTTATAGAATTGTTAGAGTCTGGAAAAAAACCAAAACCGGCGACAGAGCTATAAAGCCTAAATATCTGGGAATTAAATAAAAATAGAAAAATCAGAAAATTTTTCTATTTAGATAATCCCGTACGCCGTGCGCCACGTCGGCATCGCTCAATGACAGTGAGGGGCGCCTTCTCACCCCAGGATTAACTATATTATATCGGAATTTATAGCAGGAATACAACACGGTCGACAAATAAAAAAGTAGCCTGGCGATTAATCAGGCTACATAATTATCTGGCTGGGCCACCCACATCCAGCGTCTTCCTTGACTGGCCGTTTACGGACTCAGTGCGTGAGCGGTGGATTTCCTCACCTCAGATATCTAAATTATACAGAATATTTCCATGATTTCTAGCCCTTGACATGAAAATAAAACCGTTTAGTGCAAAACACAAAACAAAAAGAAAAGAAAAAGTGTAACGGGGAGAGGATGAATGCAAGAGAGGGAAGGGTTTGCAATCCCAGCAACTCGAGATATGGATAAATTTTTCGAATCAAAAAAGTATTAAAATTGAATATTTTTTGTCGAAATAGTACTATTTGTTGATGATTTGGAAGGAGAAAATAAGATTCGAAAGCAGTCAAGAGGGGCGGATTCACATCTGTCTTGATGCTGTTTTATCCATTCAGTAATTTTCAGCCCAATATATATCAGACGATTTGTTTTTCAATTTGACATGATCACTGTAACTGATAAAAAAAATCGAAAAAAAAACTTTATGTTTCGTTTTCTCAATATCGATTAATAATTGTAAAAAAATGGATTGTGACCCATCTGGGACTCGAACCCAGAACACATTGATTAAGAGTCAATTGCTCTGCCAAATTGAGCTAATGGGCCTTGTTCGTGCTGAACAATGCAGGATTATACCATAATTCTTTTGGATTCAACCTTTTTTGCGAAAATTTGCATTTCTCGAGACGTGAGGATTCACAATTCAAAATTACCGCTGATCAAAAAACATATTTATGCGATTTTACTTTACGAAAAATCTATTATTTGGTAGAATACAAAGCGTTTCAAAAATTTGGGGACTCGTCTAATGGCAGGACAGCAGACTCTGAATCTGTATGTAAGGGTTCGACTCCTTTGTCCCCAGCAATCAAAAGGTTCAAGGAAAACTTGGACCTTTTTTATTTAAGTGTTAAAGCTCTCGGTTATAAATGGGAAGAGAAGAAGATTCAGTCGAAAAGGAGAGCTTCCAATGCGAACATGGAAACAGGATGACAATTTGTCGTTGCGATCATAGAGAAGCAATCACTTTTCGTATGACACTCTTCCCTTCATACGGCAGGGAGATTGCCATGCCCTTGCAGGGCTCGCAATGACAGGCTTCGCTCCTGTTCGGCTCGCGATGATCGGATTGAACAAACTCTGTTGGACTATCCAATGGTAATGATTGTTGTTTTTCTTTACGGCAATTCGGATTTGTATTTTGCACAGAACTAAAAAACGCGTCATTATCATTTGAAATGACGCGTTTTTTTTTATGGCTGAATGAAACGATTAAATATTTTTAGAATTCGTCCTCTTCATCTTCCATCCAAGGATCATCATCTTTATCATCATCATCTTCTTCAGTGAGATCTTCCCAGTCTTCCAAATCTTCTGTATCGGTATCCACCCAATCATCTTCAACCGGCGTTTCGGCGTTGGGGGAATAGGTCAAACAGCCTTTATTCGAGTCCAACTCGACCAATGCTGCACTGCAGTAACCCTCATCTAAAAACGCGCAGTCAAGATACTTACATCGAATTCTAGCCATTATTTCAGCCTCCTGATTTTTGTGGAATCGATTCACACGAACCGTTTATTTCATATGGCGACAATTTGGCGATATTCTACCGCAAGGAGTCAACTGTGTAAAGGATGAAATTTGAATTCGTGCAATCGAAAGGAACCCGTTTTTTCGCTTTGCTTCAGGATGTGTGCAAATTTATTGCAAAATTGTCGGGAAGTATACAGTTTTCAACCTGGACGATTGCGGTAGGCTTCAACAACATTCGGCAGTCCTTCGATTTTTGTCAGAATGCGGCTGAGCTGATTGATATCCAGAACATCGATCACGATCTGAATGTTAGCGTAATTATGTGCTACATTGACATTGATGTTTTCCAGATTGACCGCTTCGGTAACCAGCATATTGGTGATGTCGTTAACCAGCCCCTGTCGATCATACGCTTTGATGGTGACACCGACGGGATAGCGTTGTTCAGGCTGTCCCCAAGTGACGTTGATCAGTCTTTCACGGTCTTTCACGCGTTTTACATTAGGACAGTCGCTTTTGTGAATGGTTGCGCCGCGTCCTTTTGTGATGTAACCGATGATATCATCCCCTGGCGCGGGGCTGCAGCATTTCCCGAAGGTAGTGTAGATGCTGCCTGCTCCTAAAACGGATATACCGGACTCTTTTGTATGATCAAATTGTTGGGGACGCGGTGTCAGTACTTGCTGCTCGTTGGTTTTCAGTCCTTCGTTAATTTTATTGATTACCCGATAGGATGATAAATCACCGCAGCCAATGGCGATGTATAGTTCGTCTACGTTTTTATAATCAAGGTCACGAGCAATCTCGCTCAGGTCTGTGTCACTCATACCTAAGCGCTGCAGATCCTTTTTAATGGTTTCTTTGCCCTGAGTCAGATTCAGTTCACGATCCTGCCATTTGAACCAGGCGCGAATTTTTGATCGGGCACGTTGTGTATTAGCAAGGCCAAGATTCGGATTCAGCCAGTCTCGGCTGGGACCGCCCTGTTTGGAAGTCATGATCGAAACCTGATCTCCGGTTTTCAGTTGATAGGTTAATGGAACCATTTTGCCGTTGATCTTGGCGCCTCGGCAGCGATGTCCGATTTCCGTATGAACGCCATAGGCAAAATCAATCGGGGTTGAGCCAACCGGCAAATCGATCACATCACCACGGGGTGTGAAAACAAAGACTCTGTCCTGGAGAACATCCGATTTCATCCCTTCCACAAACTCACCGGCGTCTTCGACATCCTTCCGCCAGTCCATGATTCGGCGAAGATAGTCCAGACGTTTTTCAAAGTAGGCGTCGGATTTGGCGTGTTCTTTATAACGCCAATGAGCCGCGATACCGTACTCTGCATTTTGATGCATTTCCGGCGTTCGGATTTGAACTTCCAGCGGTTTTCCGTCGTCATAATAAACAGCGGTATGAAGAGATTGATAAAAATTATCTTTTGGGACTGCGATGTAATCATCGAATTCCTGTGGGATCGGTCGCCAATGCGTATGAATTTGACCTAAAGCCATATAACAGGAAGGTATATCCTTGACGATTACACGGACACCGCGCAGATCGCGGAGCATTTCAAACGGTTTATTCCGATCCAACATTTTATTGTAAATGGAATAGATGTGTTTCGGCCTTCCGGAAATTTCACATTCAATCTGTGCCTGTTCCATGACAGATTTCAGTTTGGCTATAATTTCCTCGACTTCTTTTTCTCTTAAGGCGTGGGTGGTGGCAAGATTTTCAGCAATCTGGATGTATTCTTCCGGATGGACATAACGGAAAGCCAGATCCTCTAATTCCCATTTGATGCGCCAAATGCCCAGCCGATTTGCCAGCGGTGCATAGATATCCAATGTTTCTTGAGCGATGCGTTTTTGCTTTTCTTTGCTGGTGTGGCTTAGCGTTCGCATGTTATGAAGGCGGTCTGCCAGTTTGATGATGATAACGCGGACGTCATCTACCATTGCGATAAAGGTTTTCCGCAATGTTTCATTTTTTAATCTGCGCTTGCTTTCGCGAATGGCGGCTTCTTTTTGTTCCGGATCTTCAATATTGGATTCGCCTTTTTCAGGATTGTCTGCAGCGGCAGATGACGTAAACGATTTTTCATAGCGGTGGGCGTCCGGTAAATTGGTGAGCTTTGTGACGCCGTCCACCAGTTGAGAAATTTCATCACCAAATTCTTTTCGGATTTGATCCAGTGTGATTTCCGTATCTTCAACAGTATCATGCAGAAGTGCTGCGGCAATGACGTTGCTTTGAACCTTTAATTCGCACAGGATCATCGCGACGGCAACGCAATGTGTAAAATATGGTTCACCGGAAGCTCGTTTTTGCCCTTCATGCGCTTTTTCTGCAAAGTAATAAGCTTTCTCAATGAGATCTTTGTCGGATTGTGTAAAGGAATCGGGTGAGACTGCAAAAAGGTCGTCCAGCAGCATGTGGTATCGTGCCTTTCCTAATTTGAGTAATTTTCAATAAAAAAAATCGACCTTCATTGTGAACAACTACAAGCGTTAGTATTTCTCTGCATAACAACAAGTTTTTTCTTCTTTATTCAAATAGAAAATCGAAATATCGAATTACTGTTTTCTCTGTATGACTGTGATATACCAGCACGCTGCTATTCCTCTTGTGATTCGAAATTTGAATAAAATTTTGTGTAATGTTTTTTAGGTGGAGCGTAAAATAATTTCAAAATAAATAAGTGATTTTTCCATATTTCGAATCATTTCTGCATCGGCTGTTTTCAGCAGAAAACCGGTTGATGTATTGCATTAAATTATACGGTATTTTGATTGATTGAGAGAAACCAGCATTCTTTGTTCATGATACCAAATACCAGGAATCCTTCCCATAAAGCAATTCGAAATATCGATTAACTTTTCTTTCCATATTTCAAATTACTGATTGACGATGATCGAGAGAGAAAAAAGTGAGATAAAATTAGCAGCATTGAACAACCTGGAAAATGAGGAAGCCGAAATATGCTGGCTATAGCTGGAAAAAATAATATCGCATGCGATTTATTGGAATATGCACTCGAGCGGATTGATCATCATGAAATTTGTGCGATTGTAAATCAAACCGATCAGGGAATTGATGGCTGGCAACGATCCTTTAAAAAAGCTGCAGCGCAATGGAATATTCCGATAGTCCCACTGGAATCGGTTTATGGCGTTCCGAATCTGATTTTTTTATCATTGGAATTTGATACGATCATTCGTCCTGATTTGTTTCAATCTACCCGTCTTTACAATATTCATTTTTCGCTTCTGCCGAAATATCGCGGGATGTATACCTCTGCCTGGCCGATTCTTAATAATGAATCTGAATCCGGAGTGACGCTGCACTGTATTGATTGGGGTATCGATACAGGAGCTATCATCGATCAGATTGCTTTTCCAATCACTATAACGGATAACGGCAAAGATTTGTACTTGAAATATATCCGTTACGGAACGGAACTCACAAAAAAGAATTTTGATCTCCTTTTAAGCGGAGAAATCGTTGCGAAACCACAAAACAGATGGAATGCAACCTATTATTCAAGGAAGAGTATCAATTACAAGGATTTGAAAATTGATTTTCAACAGCCTGCCATTGCCGTATATAATCAGATTCGAGCTTTTTCATTCGATGTTTATCAACTTCCGATTGTCTATAACAGGACGATTAACCGTTGCGTGATCACGGATGATCGTTCCCGAGGGAAAGCCGGTGCGATAATTCGTCAGGATCAGCAGAAAATGACAGTTTCCACCCTGGATTTTGATGTGATTTTATACTTCTCAATGGATCAAACGATCGTTTAGATATTGGAATCAGTGACGAAAATGAAGCAAATCAAAGCGAATGATATATCCCGCCTTTATTTTCGATATCAGGATGAGTTCGAAGAGAAGGCATTGTCTGTCTTACGAAGCGGTCATTACGTTCTTGGACCGGAAGTGACGTCATTCGAAAAAGAATTTGCCGCATTTGCTGGTTCGGATTTCTGTGTTGGATTAGGCAGCGGGTTGGATGCTTTGTGGCTCTCTTTTCGAATCTTGGGAATCGGCCGAGGGGATGAGGTGATTGTCCCTTCCAATACCTATATCGCCAGCGTCATGGGAATCACAATCAATGGAGCGAAACCTGTTTTTGTCGAGCCTGACGCGTATTTTACAATTGATCCGGATAAAATTGAATCAAAGATCTCTGAGAGAACAAAGGCGATTTTGTCGGTAAATTTGTATGGTCAATCCTGTCATATGCAGCGGCTGCGAGAGATTTGTGACACTTATCACCTCCTTTTAATAGAAGACAGCGCACAATCTCATGGCGCCAAATTCGATGGAAAATTCACGAATACCTATACCGATATTTCTTGTTTCAGCTTTTATCCAACGAAAAATTTGGGCGGTTTTGGAGAAGGCGGCGCGATTCTCACGAACAATCCGGATTATGACAGAGCTTTCCGCATGTATCGCAATTACGGCAGCGAAAAACGCTATTACAATCAGGTTGTCGGAACGAACTCGCGCTTGGATGAACTGCAGGCTGGCTTGCTGCGGGTAAAGCTGGCACATTTGAACGAAACGAATGAAGAACGCCAAAGATTGACCGATCGATACGCATTGGAAATCCAAAATCCGATGATTCTGCTGCCGAAAGTGCGGCCTTATGCTACGTCTGTCTGGCATCAGTATGTGATCCGTTGTACAAAAAGAGACCATTTGAAAGCTTACTTGCAGGAACATGGCGTTGACAGCATCATTCACTATCCGATTCCGCCTCATTTATCCGAAGCCTACGGGTATTTAGGTTTCCGTCGGGGGGATTTGCCGATCGCTGAGGACTATGCGGATACAGTGTTATCCCTTCCGCTTTATAATGGGATGACTGAATCCGAACAAGCGTATGTAATTCAGATCCTGAACAGTTATACAGGTTAACCGAATGAGAAAAGCGAAACTGATTGAATTTCCGCAGCATGGTGATGAAAAAGGATACCTTGTTGTCATTGAAGAAAAATTAGATGTTCCGTTTGAAATTAAACGAGTATTTTATATTTACGGAAGTCAGCGCGATGCGTTGAGAGGAAAGCATGCCAACCGGAAAAGTGAATTTATGCTGATCAATGTCAGCGGAACTTCCAAAGTGCGGGTGGATTATGGTAATTCAACCGAAGAATTCGATCTGAATCGTGCGCATGTAGGAGTATATATTCCCAAAATGGTCTGGAAAGAAATGTTTGATTTTTCTGAGGATTCAGTCTTGCTGGTGTTGTGCAGCGAACTG
>Ga0116193_1000924_pt1 | contig 26052 bp, 23 predicted proteins | sample AD_UKC115_MetaG_FD_89892 | JGI IMG/M metagenome (GOLD analysis project Ga0116193, IMG submission 89892) | Active sludge microbial communities of municipal wastewater-treating anaerobic digesters from Hong Kong - AD_UKC115_MetaG | ecosystem: Engineered > Bioreactor > Anaerobic > Digestate... | reverse complement strand
GGCCTCATGTTTTTCAACATCAAAATCATGGTGCATGCTTTCCATTGGCCTTAAACCTCTAGCTTGTAATGTGCTACGTAGTTTATTGAATATCAATTGAACACCTTCTTTAATCATTTTAATGTCTTCTGTTTGCTGTAATTGTTTTTCGGCCCTGTCTGTATCATCTAAAACGTCTAAAAGACTTTGTATAATATCTCTTCCAGCAGTTTGTATTAATTCTAGCCTTTCCTTGGCATTGCGTTTTCTATAGTTGTCAAATTCTGCAAATAATCGTAAGTATTTATTCTTTTGCTTTTCTAATTCATCTTTTAATGTATTTAACTCATTGTTCTCTTGTTTGGCTGAAGTGTTATCTGTAGACGTTTCAGAGATATTCGTATTCTGAGAATCATTGTTTGATGACATATTGTTCATTAGATCTTCTTTTTCTTTCATAGTTAATAAATCGTTTGTTGCAAATGTAAGGGACAATTTTTTTGCCAAAATGGAAAAAAAGACAAAATGGCAAAATATTTAGCTTCAAATCTAAAAAACATACCTTTGTCAGTATTCCATAATAAGTACTAACGCTACTTTTAAAGTATTTGAGAAATATGAAAAAGCAATTGATCATTTTAGCAGCAATTGTATTAGGGTTTGCCTCTTGTGGAAAATTGGAGAAAGATGTTCCCTTCGCTACTCCAGCTCAGCTTATTTTAGGTAATTGGGATATGTTTTCTCGTCATACCTGGTCTAAAAAGACTGGTGCAACAATGCCGTTTAAGGATACAACTATCTATACCTATTCTAATTATTTTAGATTCGGTTCAGATGGAAAAGCAATAGTTGAGTTAGATACAGTGCCAATGGTGCTTAATTACGCAATTGTAGAAAATAACAACAAATTACAATTAGGTGCTTCTGTTTATAGCATAGTAAAGCTGGACTATGCTCAACTTGTTATTGAAAATAGTACAATAAAAGGGGATACAACTACTACGGTTAATTTTACACTTTTAAAGTAGTTTGCAACCTGTACTTTTAATTTTTTTATCTAATTTATTATATGGTGAAACAAAAGCATTTCATCATCTCCAAAATAAAAGTGGAAGATTATGCTGCTGAAGGAAAAGCAATAGCGCGTTTAGACGGAAAAGTATTATTTATTGAAGGCGCAGTGCCTGACGATATAGTTGATGTATGGATAATAAAAAATAAAAAAGATTGGGCTGAAGGAAGAGTAGATAAACTTATTATTCCTTCTCCTAAACGAACATCTCCTTTTTGCAAGCATTTTGGCATATGTGGTGGGTGCAAATGGCAAATGCTACCTTACGATCAACAACTTATTTATAAACAAAAAGAAGTAGAAGATAATTTAACGCGTATTGGAAAAATAAAGCTTCCTGCCATACCGCCTATTATTGGATCTTCCGAAACAAAGCACTATAGAAACAAATTAGAATTTACATTTAGTGAATGGCGGTATAAAACAAGAGAAGAGCTTCTTATACAACAAGAAAATGCGTTTGAGCCGGGTGCTTTAGGATTTCATGTTCCTAAAATTTTTGACAAAGCCATTGATATAGAAGAATGTTTTCTACAACCACATCCCAGCAATGATTTGCGAAATATTGTTCGCTTATTTGCTCATCAAAACGCAATGCCATTTTATAATACTCGAAGGCATACCGGATGGCTAAGAAATATGATGGTACGTACTTGCACTACAGGTGAATGGATGGTTAATCTGATATTGGCTTACGAAGAGCCCATCTTACAAAAAACAATACTCGATTTTATTGTCAAACAATATCCCAATATTACTTCACTCTATTACACCATCAACACCAAATTAAATGATAGCATATATGATTTAGCTCCTCAATTATATTATGGAAAACCTTATATACAAGAAAAATTAGAAGCTTTTGTTTTTAATATCAGTCCAAAATCTTTTTTTCAAACGAATACAAAACAAGCAGAAAACCTATATCGCATTGCTAGAGATTTTTCGGAATTAACTGGCAAAGAAATTGTGTACGATTTATATTGTGGAACAGGTAGTATTGGCTTGTTTGTAAGCCCTAATGCTTCTAAAATAATTGGTATTGAGGTTGTTGAAGATGCTGTTAAGGATGCACAATTAAATGCTCAAATAAATGGGGTCAACCATGCTCATTTTATAACAGGTGACGTAATTAAAATCTGTACAGATGATTTTTTTATAGAGCACGGTAAACCAAATGTTATTATAACAGATCCGCCTAGAGCTGGCATGCATGAAAAATTAGTGGAGAAATTATTAGAAATTGAATCACCCCTGATAGTGTACGTGAGTTGTAATACAGCTACGCAAGCAAGAGATCTACACTTGTTAAGTGAAAAATACACGGTTATTAAAGTACAACCTGTTGATATGTTTCCCCATACTCACCACATTGAAAATGTAGTACAGCTGAGAATTAGGGAGGAGAAATAGCACCTATAATTGTTAGATATATTATTGCTCATTTTGTTATTTTATTAAATTATGAAACGATCATTTTTTTTAATCCTATTATTACTCTTGTTATCTATTTTATCCGGTTATCTTTTATCAAAAGCAACCTGGATAAGCCGTGTAGGAATGAGTTTATTTTATCAACAATATAATTTTTTAAAAATTTGGTGGAAGGGTGCACTTACTGTATTTGGAATATTAATGCTTTTGCTTACCATTCAAACTGTTATACAAAAGAAACTACCCCATAATGTAGCTAAAACGGCTCATATTATACTATTGATAGGATCTATTGTTGGCTTGTATTTTACGTATCAAGATTTTAGACAGCATTTCTCCCATAGGCTTTTAGGAGAACGTTTTCATGTGGGTTTTTATTTATTCTGGTTGAGTTGGATGATGATATGTTGCTTTTATATTTTTCAGCTCGATGAACATAAAAAACCTCCTCATAAAAAATAGTTATAAATCAACTATTTTTCCTGCATTTAAAATATTGTTGGGGTCAAAGATTTTTTTAATCGATCTCATTAAAGAGAGATTCTTTTCGGAAAAAACAATATCCATATATTCTTTTTGTACAAGACCGATACCATGCTCCCCACTTATAGTACATCCAAGTTGATATACCAATTGAAATAGTGCACGAATGGCAGCAACCATTAGTTGATCGTTTAAGCTATTAGAAGTCCCTATTTTTTTTATACGTACATGCAAATTGCCATCGCCTGCATGTCCATAACAAACAGCATGAAAACCGTATTGCTTGCCTAATTGTTTTATACCGCGAATAAGCTGAGGCATTTGTGCTCTTGGAACAACCGTATCTTCTTCTATGGTATATCCATCTATTTTAACTGCTTCTGCTACTCTCCTACGCATTTTCCATAATTGCTCTTTTTGTTGAACATCATCTGCAAAAAATATTTCTTCTGCTCCGAATGTATTTAATAATGTTGCAATAGATTCCATTTCGTTTTGTAATATTTCCATATAATTACCATCTACTTCAATTAATAGATGCGCTTCAATATTATCATGAACAGGAATGGTATTGTTTTCAACAAATTGACTTACAATTTTTAAAGCATCTATCTCTATTAATTCCAGTGCACTAGGTATAAAACCTGCACGAAATATAGCACTTACGGCTGCGCTTGCTTTTTCTAAGGAACTAAATGGAACCAACATTAACAAATCGTATTTAGGCAACGGAATTAACTTCAATACAATTTTGGTTACAATGCCTAAAGTGCCTTCACTACCCACCATTAATTGAGTTAAATTATATCCTGTTGCATTCTTTAATACATTCGCTCCTGTCCAAATAATATCTCCTGTAGGCATTACTACTTCTAAGTTTAAGACATAATCTTTCACCACACCATATTTTACCGCTTTAGGTCCGCCACTATTTTCAGCTATATTTCCTCCAATAAAGCAACTGCCCTTACTACTAGGATCTGGCGGATAAAATAGCCCCTTCTCTTTTACTGCATTTTGTAACACTTCTGTAATAACACCCGGCTCTGTAACTACTTGTAAATTTTGTTCATCTATTCGAATAATAGAATTGAGGCGCTCTGTTGAAATAAGCACTCCGCCCAAATGTGGTAGTGCCCCACCACTTAAACCAGTACCTGCTCCACGAGGTGTAACAGGTATCTTATGTTCATTACAATATTGAAGTATAGAAGCAATTTCCTGGACCGTTTTAGGTTTTAAGATTACATCGGGCATATACACTAAATGCTCTGTCTCATCATGTCCATAATGATGTAAATTTTCTGTATCCATGAAAAGATATTGATCTCCTACAATTTTTTTAAATTGAGTAATATGCTCATCAATTAATATACCCTTTTTTAAAGTCATAAATCTGTATGAAAATATATTGAAGTGTGAAAAATTAGTATTAGTAACTAAGTATATATAATTGGTTATTGTATTGTAGGGAAAATAGTTGTAAGTCGTATTTAAGCATTTTGATGCACTTGCTATAACATGCTGTTTTTCTCTTCACAACTTGGTCAAATAATGCCTGATTAAACTATTGTATCCTTCTACGATATAAGTTTCTGCTTTTGATCTTGTTCATATTTGCTTCGGAATAACTCTTTTAATGGTTTTACTAGATAATGCCTTGCAGGTTTTTCTGTTTTTTTACCCAATACAAAGTCGATATATCTTTTTTTATATCGATTAACAGCAACCTAGAACCAAATATAGTTTTTTTTCGACCAATACGCATTAAACGTATTGACGTCTAACTACATATATTAAGACGAATAGCTTAGTTGCTTTATTTCTTATACCATTTCTATGTATAAAATAGTCTAAAATGTTAATAAGTTTTTGAGTATATATTTGGACTATTATATAAATGGAAATTGTATACCCTCTCTTTTTTTCAACAATAGCTTAATAATATTCATTTGTAAAGCTTTTTAAGGAGCGGCTATTGTATTTGAATCTTATAGCATTACTGATGTTAAATTATGAAAGAAGTCTATTAATTTAAAAAGCCCTGAGAATGTTCAGGGCTGAGTAATATAACTATACGTTTTAATGTTTTTCTTCTTTGGGATTTACGGGAACAGTTTGTGGTATAAAATCTTTACCATCTTTACCGTAATCATATGCCCAACGGTGTACTTCTGGAATATCTCCAGGCCAATTGCCATGACCGGTTTTTATAGGGGTTGTCCATTCTAATGTATTGGATTGCCATGGGTTTTGTGTGGTTAGTTTTCGTCCCTTAAAAATAGAATAGAAGAAATTGAATATGAATAACAATTGTGCAGCAAATACAATAATTACAACACTTGAAATGAATTGATTTAATCCTACAAACTGTTTGAATGATTCCCAATTGCTATAATCGTAATAACGACGAGGCATTCCTGCTAAGCCTTCGTAATGCATAGGCCAGAAAATAAGATAGGCTCCTATTAAAGTTACCCAAAAGTGAATATACGATAATGTATTGTTGAGGTAACGTCCAAACATTTTTGGGAACCAATGGTGTATGCCAGCAAACATTCCAAACATACTAGCCACACCCATTACAATGTGAAAATGCGCAATAACAAAGTAGGTATCATGTAAATGAATGTCTAATGCAGAGTTTCCTAAAAATATACCTGTTAAGCCACCGGAAATGAATAAGCTTACAAAGCCAATGGCACAAAGCATAGCGGGGGTAAATCGAATATTGCCCCGCCAAAGAGTGGTGAGCCAGTTAAATACTTTAATAGCAGATGGTACAGCAATTAATAACGTAAGTAATACGAAGAAAGATCCTAAAAATGGGTTTAAGCCAGTAACAAACATATGATGCGCCCAAACTAAAAAGGATAAAATAGCAATAGCAAACAAAGAACCTAACATAGCCATGTAACCAAATATAGGTTTACGGGCATTTGTAGATAAAACCTCAGAAACCATACCCATGGCTGGCAATAGAATGATGTATACCTCAGGATGTCCTAAAAACCAGAATAAATGTTGAAATAAAATAGCGCTACCACCTTCGTTTGGTAATGCACCTACACCATTTATGAAAATATCAGATAAATAAAAGCTGGTTCCAAACCCTCTATCAAAAATAAGTAATACAAAACCAGAGAGTAATACTGGAAAAGAAAGAACACCTAACACTGCGGTAAAGAAAAATGCCCAAATGGTAAGTGGCAGGCGGGTCATACTCATACCTTTGGTGCGCATGTTTAGTATGGTAGAGATGTAATTTAAGCCACCTAATAAAGAGGATACCACAAACAATGCCATGCTAATAATCCACAAATCCATACCTGTTTTGGAGCCTGGTGATGCAGAGCCTAAAGCACTTAAAGGTGGATATGCCGTCCAGCCTCCAGAAAAAGGGCCTGTTTGCACGAATAAAGAAGATACCATTATCACACTGGCTGTAAAGAAAAACCAGTAGGAAAGCATATTTAAGAATGGCGAGGCCATATCTCTAGCTCCAATTTGTAAGGGTATTAAAAAATTAGAAAACGTTCCGCTTAACCCAGCTGTTAATACAAAAAAAACCAATACTGTTCCGTGCATAGTTACTAAAGCATAATATGCTTCTGGTTGTATACGGCCACCTTTCGCCCATTTACCCAAAATATCTTCTAACCATGGAAAAGTTTGATCGGGATAGCCTAGTTGTAAACGAAATAATACAGAAAATAATCCGCCAATAACAGCCCAAACAATACCTGTAATTAAGAATTGTTTAGCAATGGTTTTATGGTCTTGACTAAAAATATATTTAGTAACAAATGTTTCTTTGTGGTGGTGTATATGGTGGTCATGTGTTGATGAAGTATGTTGTAATGTAAGGGCACTCATATCATTCAATAATTTATTGTTAGTGTATTATGTTTGTTAGTAGTTCTTAAAGTTAATATACTGTTATAATTGAGCAACCACTTTAGTTGAATCTGTTTTTGGTTGTGTGCTGCTGCTTGGGTCTTTGTCAGGAAAAGCTGCATAATATTGTGGTTTTTGCTTTGCTAACCAAGCATTGTATTCTTCTTGTGTAACTACCATTATTACCCCTTTCATAGAATAGTGACCATTTCCACACATTTGATCGCAAGCAATTTCGTATTGAAAATTTGGATTACCTGTTTTTTTCTTCATCTCTTCTGTAGTATATTTTGGCGTAAACCACATAGTAGTGGGTATGCCTGGTACAGCATCCATCTTCATTCTAAAATGCGGAAGTCCCACATCATGAATAACATCTCTGGATCCGATAATTAATTTCACTGGTTTATTTTTAACAACATACATCGTTTGTTCTGTTACGATATCATCTTGAGTAGCTTTATCATCCCATATCAATCCTAAGGAATTAAATGCGGGATCTATATTGCGAAAATACTTTTTACCAAGCATGCCATCCTTCCCTGGATAGCGAAATATCCAACCAAATTGTTTACCTGTAACTTCTACAATCATGGCATCTTTTGGGGCATCGGATGTGACTCTAAACCAATGACGCAAACCCATTACAACTAATACAGTAAGTACAATGGCCGGAACAGCTGTCCATAATAATTCTAGTTTATTATTGTGTGGATAGTAAAAGGATTTACGTTTATCTGAGTTTTGGTATTTAAATGCAAACCAGAATAGTAAAATTTGAGTAACAAGAAATACACATCCTGTAATAGCAATGGTGATGTATAATAATTTATCTACGCCCACACCTTCTACTGAGGCAGATTCTCCTAGTATTCTATCTTTCAATAAATTGTTACAATAATATACACCTATTAATCCTATAATTAGAAAGGCAACCATTAAAAAACCGTTAATACGATTACTTTGTGCTTGCGATTTTTTTTCACCTTTTAAAACAGACACATATTCACTGGCTTTTGCAATTTGAAAAATAACTACAAAAATTAAAAGGATTGCTGCTATGATTAAATATCCGGTCATATTATAAATTGATACTATATTTTGATAAAACGTATAACATACTTTGACTTATTGCTTTACATCGATTTTATATTTCGTTATTTCACTTACCTCTCCACAAAACATTTTTTTGATAACGACTTTAGTTTTTCCTTTTGACCAATTCGTTAAATTAATAATTTTTTGGATTGAGTTACTTTGTGCATTTGATGAATGAGTGTTTAACAACCAAATAATTAGAATAATTATTTTTTTTAAGACACCAAACAGTATTATTCTTTTATGGTTGCGATTGAGTTTCATGCTGGTTGATATACGTTAAATAATCTACTTATTTTATGTATGATGTATAATGCTCTCTTTTAAAAAAGGATGATTTTTAGCTATGATCGGTACTTTAGCTAAATTTCTGCCGACTAAAAACATAATTAGTCCTGCAAAAAATAATAGTACACCAAAATCGAACCATCCCAATGTTACCTGTTCTTTAGAAATACTAGACATAACCATTTGATAGAAGTCTACCCAATGACCTAATATAATAAGTACAGCCATAAATGTTATTACAGTATAGTTGCGTTTTGCTCCTCTTGTCATCAAAATAAATATAGGACACACAAAGTTAATAATTAGGTTAAAAAAGAAAATGCCTCTGTGTGCTCCTTGTACTCGATGCTTAAAATAAACAACTTCTTCTGGAATGTTTGCATACCAAATGAGCATATATTGGGAAAACCATAAATAAGTCCAGAATATAGAAAAGGCGAACATGAACTTTCCCAAATCATGCAGGTGTTCTTGAGAGGTATATTCTAAATAACCTTTATTCTTTAAATATATAACCCATAGTGCTATAAGCGCCATTCCTGCAACAAACGAGCTAGCAAAAGTGTACCAACTGTACATAGTGGAATACCAATGTGCATCAATACTCATTAGCCATAACCAAGGAATGGTTGAAGCAACGGTTAGGGCAAACCATACAATAAACATGGCGGCCCAGATAGTATTTTTCCAGATAAATTTTTTACCCTGTTCCAGATTCATAGGTGTATTATCGCTCTTACGAGATATTTGGCGCATTTTATAACCTAACAAGGACCAAAGTCCAATACTCAAAACAGTCCAGGTACAAAAAAAGGTTGGGTTTAAAAATCCCGATTTTGCTTTTAACAAAGGATCTTTGCTTACCGCCTCTGCATCCAACCAGTGGTATATATGGTGCTGATGACCCAATACAATACTAAGCATAATAAGTATGGCTATTATGCCTAAAACCGGTACCACTGCTGAAATAGCTTCTGGTACTCTACGAAAAGCTATTTGCCAACCACCCATGGCTAGGGTAGTAATACAAATAAAAAACATGCTAGCATTTACAATTAAGAGAAAGAACACACTGTTGTACAACAGCGTGCCCCAAAAAATAGCTATTTCATGTTCATTCTTACTTAGACCTTTTGTAAATAAACCTGCTATTAATGCTGCAAAGCCCAAGGCCATTAAACCAAAAGACCATTTTTTTAAACTAGCTGGAATGTGAAATTGTTCTTTTATTGTCATTACAAATATGTTTACTTAATGTACTTAATTTAATATTATTGTTTTAATTGCATACTATCTTTTTTTGCACTACTACCTTTAGTATCTCCTTGTTTCATTTTTATATAATGTATAACCATCCAACGTTGTTTTGTATCGAGTTGAGATGCATAGCTTCCCATTAAATTTTTACCATACGTAACAGAATAAAACATTTGCCCTGCAGGCATGCTTTCATATTTGGCATCCCCTACAAGTGTTGCTGGTTTTGCTGGGTACGGCCCTTCGCCACCTTTATATAAAGGTCCATTGCCATCTAATTTTGAGCCATGGCATATTCCGCAGTTTATTAAGTATAGTCTTTCTGCTTCATTTGTTTGATTACTGTCTAAACTGGTTAATGGATTTTGTATTTGTTTGGATGCAACATAATTGGTTGAATCGCCTACTGCATCTTTTGTTAAAGAGAATGGCAGCATTTCTCCTCTTTTAATAGTTCCTGCAACAGGTGTGTTACTAAAATGAATTCCTTTCTTTAATAATTCTTGTTTCTGTTCTTCGGTAAGGGAATATGTTTCATATGCACGGCTGTAGGTCATATCAGGCATATATATTTTTCCTGGATCGCGTTGAACGCTATTGCATGATATAGCAAGTATGGCTACTATAAAAATATGAAAATATGGAGATGTGAAAATGTTTTTGAGCATAATTAATTCATTCAATTTTTGTGTTTAGATATTAGCTTACCTATCATTTAGGATACAATTTTTTCTCCTTCAAGTATTTTCTCTGGTTTATCATATCTTCCAATCCACCAGCCTGTTTCAGCTATTTGAACATTTATTTCTTTTGCTCCTACAGTTGCTAAAATTTTTTTTACCTCTTCTTCATTTGTTTTTTTTGTACATTCCAGAACCATTATAAATAAATCGTCTGTGGCTCTGGGATGAAAATGATGTTTTTTTACAAACGGCGCTAATTGACACAAGTAACAAAAAGTAAGCACCATGCCCACTGCAGCAAAAAGTACGGTTAATTCAAATGTAATGGGTATAAAAGCAGGCAATGGAAATAACGGTTTGCCACCAAAGTTAATAGGCCAATCTTTGCCCAAAGCCCAACCCATAAAAGACAATGCTGTAGCTGTTCCTGTTAGTCCGTAAATAAATCCAGCTGTATGTAAGCGAGTATCTCTTAGTCCTAAGGCCTTATCCAATCCATGTACAGGAAATGGGGTGTACACGTCATAAATGTTGTACCCAGCATCACGTATCTTTTTTACAGCGGGGAACAACACATTTTCATCATCAAAAGCGCCGACTATAAATTTTTTTGTTGACATGTTTTATTTCAATTAGTCATTAATTATAATAATGTAGTCATTTGTTCTAGTGTGCATAATCGTGCACAAATTCGTCTATTTTTTTATTTTCTGTTTCAGTCATATTGCTTTTTTGAGTTTCCCCAGATGTTTTTAAAATCGATTTAATTTCTGCAATAGCAATTACGGGGAAATATTTTGCGAACAAAAAATAGCAAGTAAAAAACAATCCAAATGTTCCCAAATAAAAACTTAGTTCCCATATAGTTGGGCTGTAATAGGTACTCCAGCTACTGGGTAGATAGTCGCGGTATAATGAAGTAACAATGATTACAAAGCGCTCAAACCACATACCTATGTTTACTATGATGCTCATAATAAATGTTACTGCTATGTTTCTTCTTAATTTTTTAAACCAAAATATTTGAGGCGAAACAACGTTACAAGTCATCATAATCCAATAACTCCAACCATAGGGACTGGTGATATCTACACGATTTCTTAAAAATACCCATTGTTCGTATTTTACTCCAGAGTACCAAGCCACAAACAATTCTGTTAGGTAAGCGCAACCCACAATAGAGCCGGTTAGAACAATTACTTTATTCATAGCATCAATATGGCCTATGGTAATATACTCTTCTAAGTGTAACACTTTACGAGTAATAATCATAAGGGTTTGTACCATGGCAAAACCGGAAAATACAGCACCTGCTACAAAATAAGGAGGAAAAATGGTTGTATGCCAGCCTGGAATTACAGAGGTGGCAAAGTCGAAGGATACAATGGTATGTACAGATAGTACGAGTGGTGTTGATAATCCAGCTAATACTAAAGAAAGGCTTTCATGACGTTGCCAATGTTTGACGCTTCCTGTCCAACCAAAAGAAGCGATACCGTAAAATAGTTTACGCAATTTTGTTTTTGCCCGATCTCTAACAGTGGCCAGATCTGGAATTAAACCGCTATACCAAAATAATAGAGATACAGTAAAATAGGTAGATATGGCAAATACGTCCCACAATAATGGGGAACTAAAATTTGGCCAAAGAGGTCCTCTTGTATTAGGGTAGGGTAATACGAAGAATGCGTTCCATACACGTCCCATGTGGAATATAGGAAATTGGCCAGCACACATCACTGCAAAAATAGTCATGGCTTCTGCGGCACGGTTTACACCTGTTCTCCAACCTTGTCTAAATAATAATAAGATGGCAGAAATGAGCGTGCCTGCATGACCAATACCCACCCACCATACGAAGTTGGTAATATCCCATCCCCAGCCAATGGTTTTGTTTAAGTTCCATTCGCCAATACCATATGTAACTTCTCTATATACAGCATATACACCAAATAGCAGTAGCATTACAGAAACACTAAAACCTATATACCACAAGCGCCCTGGCTTGGCCTCGATAGGGCGACAAATATCTTCTGTAACTTGATGATAGGTTTTATCACCATCTACTAATGGTTCTCGTATTTGTGATTCGTATTTTAGTAAACTCATGTGTTAAATTATTTAAATAATTCGCTATAGTATTGATCATTATACTCTTTGCTTGCCAATTTAATTTGAACTGTTTTTTTATAATAAGTAATTAACTTGGCTTTGAAACTATTTATCTTTTGTACTTCTTTCCCTTTGGTTACTATTTGCTTTTTATCCAGTACAAAACGAAAAGTCAATGTATCATTTTGTTTTATCATTTCCACTATTCTACGTTTTTTATCATCAAAATAGTTGACGTTATATAAAAATTCTCCTAAATCTTGAGCATCGCTTCTAAGTAAGTTTGTACTTATATTAATGCTGCCATACTCCCCAACATCTATTCCTTTAAGGGGAGATGTTATTTCCTGTGCATTTAGTTTTGTAAAAATAGTTATACATATTACTGCAAAAAATAAAGTGGTATGTTTAATTAAGGGTAACATTTATAATTTATAGGATTATACCTTTTACCTTTGCTTCGTTTATAATTGTTTTCCCTAAAACCTCCGCATATTGTTTGCTCATGCCTGTGCCACCATTATACATAATTTGCGCATTATGCTCCTTTCCTTGTATTTGAACATAATACCGTGCGTTGAATATATTTTTCATGAGTGCTTTAATACTGCCATAGTACTCGGTATGTCGTACATTAACCGATTGCATATCTTTAAAATATATTTTTTGATGCATAAACATGGTTGTTGCAATCACGGCCTTATTCGTTATAAATATTTTATTTTTAGACTGAGAGATTAATCCCAACACTAGTGCTCCAACAAGTATTACAGGTATAGCTATGTAGACATATTTCAAAGGTCCTTCCAGGTTACTGATGTAGTTTTTTGTATAGTTATTGAAAGCGAACGTGTACAATACATACAATACAGCCAGAATACCAACCAATGGCATTATTTTACGAATAGCATCTGTTTTTTTGAAGTTCATATGCAATACTTGCTCATCTTGGTCTAAATGTTTTTCAACAATTGTATTCATCTTTTATAGTTCACTCTTTATTTAGTTTTTTAAAAAATTGTATGAGGATTTATAAGGTTGTTTTAGATCATACTTTTTCTTCTTCTGTATTATGTACTTTAGCTAAATAACTCACATTAGGCAATACATGTAGTTGTTCCAGTACATAATATAACCTTTTTTTATTGTCAGTTTGTATTTTATGTACATCACTTTCTTTATCCTTTACATTTCCAAAAACAATAGCGTTGGTGGGACAAGCTTGCATACATGCCGTTTTAGCTTCTCCATCTTTTAGTGGCCTGCTTTCTTTTTTAGCGCCCAATTTTGCTGCTTGTAAACGTTGTGCACAAAAAGTGCATTTTTCCATTACTCCTCTTGAACGTACTGTGACATCTGGATTTAATACCATTCTTGTTAATTCATCATTCATCATCAATATAACATCAGAAGACTCATCTTGATTATTTGGGAAACTGTCTGCTCCCATGTAATCAGCCCAATTAAATCGACGCACTTTGTATGGGCAGTTATTAGCGCAGTATCTAGTACCAATACATCTATTATAAATCATTTGATTTAAGCCTTCGCTGCTATGGTTGGTTGCATTTACCGGACAGACATTTTCGCAAGGTGCATTATCACAATGTTGACAAAGCATGGGTTGAAAAATAACATTGGATAATTCTTCAGGCTTTTTTTCATCGCTCACAAAATAACGATCAATACGCAACCAATGCATTTCATGGGCACGCATTACCTCCGATTTACCTACTACTGGGATATTGTTTTCTGCATTACATGCTACAACACAAGATCCACAACCGATACAGCTATTTAGGTCGATAGACATGTTCCAATGTATGCCCTGTTTTTCATAACTAGGATATAGAGTGGCTTCCGTACGGTAATTGCCTGTTTTGGGTGCAAAATCTTTGGCAAGTTCTTCTCTTTCTTCTTGAAATACGTTGGGCTCTTTTTTAAATTTCTCTAAGGAGGCTTCTTTTACAACTTCTGTTCTTCCTTCGTATGAACTATGTGTTTGTGTCTGCGCAATTTTATATGTTTTATCTGTTTTAGCATAACTAATATCAGATATAAAATAATCGAACGTAGTACCATTAAAGTTTACCCAATGGTATACATTTTTGCCCACATTAGCTGCGGCTTTTCCAATTTTTTCACTTCGCCCATAACCCACAGCAACTGCTATGGTATTAGCTTGCATGCCTGGAATTACTAATACAGGCAATTCTAATTCTTTTCCTTTAGCTGTTATTTTAATAACCGGTTTTTCGGGATGTACTTCATAACTATCCCCTAATTCTATTCCTAATTCTTTAGCCATAGAAATGGATATCATAGCATAATTATCCCAAGTTGCTTTTGTAATAGGGTCGGGCATTTCGTGCAACCAAGGGTTATTGGCTTGTTTGCCTTCGCCAATAGCTACTTTTTGATATAATACCAACTCAGCTTTTCCTCCTTTTTTATTGCTATTTATTTTGGCTACAATATCATTTACATTAATTTTAAATGTTGGAATTGAAGGGTTTGGTTTGTAACCTCCCAAAGCTTTTTGGGCATTTGTAACACCATCTTGTAGCGCTTTCTCCCAACCCTCTTCCTTTAAAAAAGTAGTTGTCCAATAATTTTTTAGAAATGTAGCATAATCATTATTGTTACCACTCCATTTTAGTAAACTGTCTTGCCAATGTCTAGTTTTAAACAAAGGATTAATAGTGGGCTGTATGAATGAAAATTCACCATCTACATATTCTGCATCACCCCAGCTTTCTAAATAATGATGATTAGGTATTATATATTTACAATGTTCTGCTGTTTCATCTAATTTAATATTGAATGAAACAGTAAGTGGTACTTTTTGTATAGCATTGGCCAATCCTTTTGCATCATAGTATTCATACAAAGGATTTGCGCCCATTACAAATAGGCCGCCAATTTTTCCAGCATTCATTTCGTTAACCAAATAGATCATATCTACGTCCATTGCATTGCCATACAATGCATGCTCCCAATGAATGGTGTTGCCATTTGCATTGATAACATTATTGATAGCATTTGTAATGATTTGATCATTCATATTATTGCTTCCACAAACAAGTATAGCTGAGCTTTTGTTTGATAGCAAGTCTTTTGCTACTTTTTCAATAGCTTTTTTTAATTTATCATCATTGATATTGCTAATAGTACCGCCTGTTAGTGCAGCATATAGCGCAGTGAGTACCGCTCCTGTTTCAGAGGGGCGATGTGTGAAACGCTCATCAGCATTGGCTCCTGTTATACTGAGGTGGCTTTCGAACTGATAGTGTTTGCTCATCTGAGGATTTCCATCATGCTCTTTTATCTTTCTACCACTTGCATATTGTTTGCTAAATACTACAGGATTAAGCCATGTTCCTAAAAAGTCAGCACCAATACTAACAATAACATTAGCGTTATCAAATTTATAAGATGGTAATGCTTTTATACCATAGCAAGCATCGTTGGCTAATAACATGCCATTGTATGATATGGCATTGAATACAACGTGACGACTTGCAGGGTTAGTGTTTTTGTATTTATCTAGAAAGGTATTGATTATAGATTGTGTGGAAGGAGAAACAATAGAAGACGTAAGAATGACAATAGGTTTCCCATTTAATTTTACAATATCATCCATTACCATTTTATCCAGTGCTTCAAATGAAGACACTTCTTTTCCATTCGCCATGGGGTATCTTAACCGACTAGTATCATAGAGGTCTAGTACAGAAGCTTGCACTCTGGCAGAAGTTCCTCCATTTGTAATGGGAGACAATGTATTCCCTTCAATTTTTATAGGTCGACCATCTCTCACTTTTACCACAATCGGAATAGCATTTCCATCTTGTATGTAAGTGCTAGCATATAAATTAGCTACTCCCGGAATAATTTCTTCTGGTTTATTTACGTAAGGAATTACTTTACGTACAGGCATTTCACAACTAGATGCTGCAACAGCTGCAGCAGTACTAAATCCTAAATATTTTAAAAAATCTCTACGACTAGCTTTTGCATCTAACAAGCCTTTACTATCTTCAAAAGGAAGTAGTTCTTTAAACTCATCTTGTTCTTCTTTTTTTGCTGGTGTATCGTTTAACTCACCAAAATTTTGCCAGTATTTTTTGTTGGACATATTATTTCTCTATTTTTATGCTATCTATTTTTAACGTCATATAAATTTCTTTCTTTTATATTAATATTGTTAGTTATCTAAGCTTTAAGCATAATATAAGCTCTATTATATACATATATATTGTCATTGTAAATTTTAAATGTTGTAGTGCTTTCTAAGCTCGTTTGAAACGACCATACTTGTTTACCATTGGTAGCATTTATACAATACACTTTGCCTTTTCTGGTTGTTAGATACACTCTACTTTTATCTGCGCAAATGGTATTAATGAAAGGCCTCCCAGTTATTTCATTTAATTTAAAATCTTTAGTTGAGAATGCCCACAATTGCTTACCTGTTGAGGCATTTAATCCGTACACAATACCTTCCCAACTAGCTATACATAGTATATTAGCGTTAGTTTCAATTACAGGATCGCTGCTAATTCCATCTTCATTTTTTATTTGATATGACCAAATTCCCCCCCCATTTTTATTGTCTATAGCATAAACATTTAAAGGACTTCTTACATACACCATTTCGCTGCTTGCACAAAATTGCGTAATAACTCCTCCATTTTTTAATGGGAAAGACCATTTTTTTGAACCATTTGTTGTATTAATGGCCCATAAACTATCATAAGTAGTTGTATACAGTATGTTATTGGATAAAAATAGTTTAGATGCTCCTTCTGCTTTTACAGCAGAAAAACTCTTATGTTTTCCATTTATGTTATCAATAAAATAAATAGTGCCATCATAATCTTTAATATAAATAGTTTCTTCTGTTTTTGAAGAAATGGGAGTATCATAGGTACTTGTGTATAGCTTGTAAATCCATTTATCTTTTCCATTTAATCCATTAATAGCATGTAGTTGTCTATTTTGGTCTGTTACATACAGAACATTGTCCCGTATGTATAAATTGGTTTCTATTCCGTTTGTCTTAATCTTTCTCTGCCATTTTGTACTTCCATCTACCGTATTTATAGCGTATATATATTCTCCACCATAAGATGTGTACAAGATGCCATTAGATATAATAGGATGGATAGCTCTATCACTCAAATATTTTGAAGGCTTGAATTTCCATTTTTGATCCCCCTTGTCATTTATACAATAAATACTCCCGTCTCTGTTACTCGCATATACATTTTCTTGATTGTCTACAATCACTTCAAAATACCCTTGATACCATTTTCGAATAAAATTACTCTCTTTTGAACAAAATTGCCATTTGGGTTTTCCAGTAACAGCATTTAAAGCATATAAAGTATCAAATCGCTGCTCGTTACTTTGTGCTACGCCAGCATTCCCCATAAAGACACAATAGAAAGTTAATAGTGATAAAAAACATGAAATTCTTGACATAAAAATCAATTTCTGCATTAATAATGACATTTTTGACAATCTGTCCCTCCAATCATTTCAACCGTTACAGAATCTATACTCTCTTTCTCTGTTCCACCAACCGTTACAGAATCTATCTTCTCTTTCTTTAAATCATTATGATATTTTTTGTAAATGCTATAAAACCCATTGGAAGTAAATTGAACTTTAGTTGTTCTATGGCAATTCACACACCACCCCATACTCAAATCAGCAAATTGCTTTACTTCGTCCATTTTTTGAATTTCACCATGGCAAGTTTGACATTGTACTTTCCCAGCTCTTATATGTTGTGCATGGTTAAATGCAACATGATCAGGTAAGTTGTGAATTTTAATCCATTCAACAGGTTTCGCTTTGCTAGGATCCCACGGTTTTCCTTTTGTAAAACCCGCATACTCATACAATCTCTGAATTTCTGTGGTGCCATCAATTTCTTTTCCTTCGGCCGTATATAATTTTGGCCCGTTATATTCACTAATAGCTGTATGGCAGTTCATACATACATTGAGAGAGGGCACTCCTGCATGCTTGCTTTCCCAAACTCCGCCGTGGCAATACATGCAATTAATTTGATTAATGCCTGCATGTACTTTGTGAGAAAAAAATACAGGTTGCTCAGGTTGATAGTCTTTTTGACGACCTAAGCCAATAGCACCTTCTATAGTATAATATCCGCCTACTACAAATAACACGACAGCTATTAATGCAATGTAGGTCTTGTTTTTATAAAATGGAACGGGGTCTTTAGCTGGAACACCCTCTTTATCATCAGCTAATTTTTTAAGATTGCTATTTACCTGTAAAAGTATAAGTGCAACTATCGTAAGTATAAGTGTTAGTACACCAAACAGTAGACCGTTATTACCACTACTTTTATCATCAGGGCCGCCTTTGTCTGCGTCTGTAACAACAGGGTCTTTATATTCACGAATGTATTTTAGTATGGCTTCGATCTCTGCGTCTGTAAGACTTGGGAAAAGATTCATCTGCGTTTTATTCCAAGTGTTGTAGAGATTTACAGCATATGGATCTCCGCTTTTGATTACTTCTTGATTATTACGAATCCATTTATATAAAAGTTGTTTGTTAGGCCAACGATCTTCAACGCCTTTTAAAGCAGGGCCTGTGAGATCTTTATTTATAGCATGGCAAGAGGCGCAATTTTGAGAGAATAACGCTTTCCCGTCTTGAGCATATAATACGCTAGTGGTAAGCACAAGAGATAGCAATAGTGCAATTTTTGCAGCAGTTCTTTTTAGTGTCCTGGTGTGATGAATCATATACACATACAGTTGTAATAGATATAAAAATGGATTCGCAAAAGTATGACACAGCATTGACAAAAAAATCAAACAGAATATTTTTTTTTCTACTGAAGGTTGGTTGATGGGTTTTTATAATAAATTTGATAGCCTCGCCAAGTTGTTTAGTGTTAACTAAAACTCGAGAATTAATCAATAACCTAAAATATTTTTATGCATCGAAACATAATAACATTTTTTTTCATCAGCATCGCTCTTTCATCCGTTTCTACAATACAAGGTCAAAGCATTAAAGAAATAAATAAATCATAGCTGGCTTTATATACCGGCAGTCCATCATAACGAGCCGTTTTTTTAAAAAAATTTTCCCCCGCCATCGGCGGGGGAAATAGTAAAATAGACAAGTAGTCAATTAATCCCGAACAAACCTTACTGAGAAACCTAGCAACTTACTATCGTCGACTTTGTAGACATTCGAATCATTGTAAGTCAAATAGTAGTAGGAAGCATTAATACCACTGGACTCTGTACTAGACCAAAAGCACCCGTAGATACCCAGATTGTTGAAATTACCCTCTTTGTAACGTAAACCAGCGGGCAACGCTGCGAAGCCATATTTATCTCTATTAAGTTTACTGCTATCTCCATCATTCGTCCAATGATGAGCAGATTTTAGTTTTTGTCCTACTGCATCAGTAGCACCCAAATTACTAATAAGCCTATTAAAATCTGCAGTAGTCGCTACGTGATAGCCTTTAGGTGCTAAACCCCGAGCATCTTTTACAGCATACCAGTTATATAGTTTACCGTAGATTTTTTGGGTATCTAGATTATTGGTATTGTTATAGTAACACCAAGCCCCTGTATCGGAAGTTTTAGCAGCTATTTTTGTATTTGTTGAATCTTTCCATTCTGCACTTTTTTGGGCGTTTCTTATAGTATCTCCATTACTAAAACACGTATTCCGCGCATTTTCTACTGTAAAAGTTACACCCCCTATAGTTATGGCATGGTATGTAAAACCATCGTAAGTTACAGTATAAACTGTTGGTGAAGTGTTGCTTTTATTGCAACTGTAAAGGCTTATAAGCGCTAATATACCTACAAGCCCTAGTGTTAGGGTCAAAAATCGTTTTTGCTGCATAATTTAAGTTGTTTTGCTGTAAAGTGACTAATGATTATTACTATTAGTTGGCAAAGATACACACATTTTCGTTGCATGCCAAGTCTCCTATCTTATACTAAACCGGCTTTACTTCTAATGATGGCACAATTAAAGTATATGCATTTTACTATATAAACACTTTACAGTTATGACAATAAATAAACGATATGAAGAAGTTCGTAGTAATATAGAACAATCTATCAATCATTTTAAAAGCGGGGATTCGGAAGCTGCCTATTATTACATGAACGAGCTTGTGGTAAGTAAAAATGATAGGCAATGGCGAGCTGTTGGTAACTACAAAAAAAACAGTACATTTTTAGTACACAGATGAGCCGAGTCAAAATACAGAAGGGGAATATGGAAAAGATGGAATAGGCGTTTTAGATAAAATTACAGTTACAGAAAAATCAACGTATCCACAAAATTTGGAATATCTTTTTAATACAAAAGGGCAATTGATCTTTTTTTATTTTTCGTATGTGTATAATTCAGGAGATAAGCTAGATAAACAAGAATATCGCTTTTATTTTGCGAATGATAAATGTATTAAATTTTTAGAAACAATTCCTGTTGCGGCAACAGGTCGGTTGTATAAAAAAGAGAATTGGGAAGACGTGCTTAAAGAAGCTCAAAAATATCAACAAGTTTTCTTGTCTGGTTTTCACTAAATATTAAAATTGCAGCAGTTTTTTTACATACATATCTAATTTAGATTTGGCTAAGAACTGCTGTTCTAATGCTGTGTTAAACGGAATAGGTGTATTTAGTGAAGCACATCGCATAATAGGCGCATCCAAGTATTCAAAACAGTTTTCTGTAATCCATGCAGCAATCTCCCCACCAATACCCCCAAATAGCGTGTCTTCGTGTACTATTAACACACGCCCCGTTGCTTTAACACTTTGTTCTATGGCTTCGTAATCTAATGGTAGCAACGTTCTCAAATCAAGTATATGCAACGATAAATCTGGGTGAGCTTGTACATAATCTAAAGCCCAATACACTCCTGCACCATATGTTATAATGCTCATATCATCACCTTTGTGTACAATAGTTGCTTTGCCAATAGGTATTTCATAATATTGATCTGGTACTTGCCCTACGACACTCCTATATAAAATCTTATGTTCAAAATATAATACAGGATTGGGATCATTGATGGCTGCAATTAATAATCCTTTAGCATCAAAGGGTGTGGATGGGTATACTACTTTTAGGCCTGGAACATGGGTAAACCATGCTTCTGTACTTTGGCTATGAAAAGGTCCTGCACCAACGCCAGCGCCTGTTGGCATGCGAATAACAACATCCGCATTTTGCCCCCAACGGTAATGTATTTTGGCTAGGTTGTTTACAATTTGATTAAATCCACAGGTTACAAAATCTGAAAATTGCATTTCTACCATGCTTTTAAAGCCTTCTAAACTTAACCCTAATGCGGCACCTACAATAGCGCTTTCGCATAAGGGCGTATTTCGTACGCGTTCTTTTCCAAATTGGGCTACAAACCCTTCGGTTATTTTAAAAGCGCCGCCATACGCTGCAATATCTTGACCCATTAATATGAGATTAGGATGTTGCTGCATACTTTGTGATAGCCCTTCCTTTATAGCGTCAATAAAGCGGACAGCCTCCTTACCTTGAATAATAGAGGAAAATGTAGGAGTTGCTACATGGTCATTTTCTTTATATACATCCTTTAATTCTTCTTCTGCGGAGAGTTGTATAGGAATATGCGAAAAGCCTTGCTTTAGTTCTGTTTCAATATATTTTTGTATGTCTTGATGAGCCTGCTCAATGTCTTTTTGTTGTAGAATGTTATTACTTAATAAATAATATTCATAATGCTGTATAGGATCTTTTTGTTTCCATTCTTCAAATAAATGTGGAGGCACATATTTAGTTCCACTAGCCTCTTCATGGCCTCGCATTCTAAATGTTGTGCATTCAATTAAATAAGGTTTTTGTTGAACAATACATTGTTCACGTGCATTATAAATAGTGTCATATACCTCTAGTATATTATTTCCATCTATTTGTATGCCTTCTATGCCATATCCTTTTGCTTTGTCTATAAGGTTTGTACAACGATATTGTTCGTTACTAGGAGTACTTAAACCATATCCATTATTTTCAATAATAAAAATTACAGGTAAATTCCATACGGCAGCTACGTTTAACGCTTCATGAAAATCACCTTCGCTGGTAGCGCCTTCTCCTGTAAAAGCTAAGGATATTTTTTTTTCTTGTTTTAATGTATGTGCCAATGCTACACCATCGGCTATCGCTAATTGAGATCCTAAATGCGAAATCATTCCACATATATAATGTGCTCGACTGCCAAAATGAAAACTTCTTTCTCTTCCTTTACTATACCCTTTTTTATGTCCTTGCCATTGCGCAAATAATTTATGTAAAGGCATTTGGCGAGTTGTAAACACTCCTAAATTTCGATGTAGCGGCATGATCCATTCATCAGGTTGTAATGCAAGAGTTGCTCCTACAGAAATAGCCTCTTGCCCTATACCGCTAAACCATTTGCTTATTTTTCCTTGTCGTAATAGTATAAGCATTTTCTCTTCTATTAACCTTGGTAATAGAAGTTGTTTGTAAAAGTGTATTAATTGTTCGGTGCTTAACTTTTTTCTATTAAAATGCATGAGGGTTGTACGTTATTACATCAACTATTTTTTAAAGATAAATATGGAAAAATAAATTTCATCATAAAACTATGTAAAAGGACACTACTTGTATTTTGGCTTAGTTTATAAGATGGTTGCGATGTAGTTAATATACGATTGCAGCATTCTTTTTTAACCCGTTTTGATTTACGTTGTACTGCTCCTTTTAATTTTCGTGCAATTGTTTATTCCATTTATCAAGTAGTGCTTCCATTGCTACTAATCTATAGGGTTTTTGCATAAAATCGTTCATTCCGGCAGCGATACATTTTTGTTTTTCATCATCAAAACTATTAGCAGATAAAGCTACAATAATGGGCTTTTGTTTTGTTTTAAGAACGTTCCTTATTTGAAAAGTAGCTTCTATGCCATCCATTATAGGCATATATATATCCATAAAAATAATATCAAACTCTTCTTTTAAAACCATATCAACAGCTTGTTTGCCGTTTTTTGCTGTTACACAAGTATATCCTAATTTAGATAACAAAGAAGTAAAAAGTAGTTGATTCATTTCATCATCATCAACAGATAATATTTTTAATGTATGCTTTTTATTTTGTATATCCTCTTCTTTAAATATAGCGGGAACATTTTTTTCAATATATGTTAGCATATGATATTGTATTATTATTTGTAAATTTACAGCGTTTCACACAAATAACACACCAATAACTATGGGAATATATCAAGGATTACAACAAAAGATGTTGCAAAAGCTGTCTCCACAACAAATTCAGCTCATGAAATTGTTGCAGATTCCTACGGCAAACCTTGAGCAACGTATTAAAGAAGAGTTAGAAGAAAACCCTGCATTGGAGCTTGGAGAAGAAAATGACAATAGTGTTGAAGAAGAAGTAGAAGAATTTGAATCAACAGAAGAAGAGCGTAGTGAAATAGAAGATGTACATGAAGAAGTGCTTACAGAACAAATAGATATTAGTGAGTATATAGCAGAAGGAGATGATGAATTTCCAGATTATAAGCTACGAGAGGATAATTACACTGTAGCAGAAGAACAGAAAAGCGCACCTCTGAAAATGGAAAGATCCTTTTATGAATATTTGTTAACGCAATTGAGCATGTTATCTCTTAGCGAGCACCAACAAAAAATAGCTGAACAAATTATAGGCAATATCGATGATGATGGCTATCTGCGAAGGGATACGATTGCCATTGTAGATGATTTAGCATTTAGACAAAATATACAAACTACAGAAGCAGAAGTGCAAGCAATTATTCAAAAAATTCAACAATTTGATCCTTCAGGTATAGCTGCTCGTAATTTACAAGAGTGTTTGTTATTGCAGCTTCAACGTAAACAAACAGAGGGGAAAGATGTACACATTGCGATACAAATACTAAAAGAACACTTCGACATATTTACTAAAAAGCATTACGACAAAATACAACGACACTTTTCCTTAACCGATCAAGCATTAAAAGATATTATTGATCAAATCATTCATTTAAATCCTCGACCAGGTAGTAGTGTGGGTGAGGGTAATGAATCGAAAGAATATATTATCCCTGATTTTTTTACAGTAAATAACAATGGTGTAATTGAACTAAGCCTAAATTCAAAAAATGCTCCTGATTTAAGGGTGAGCGATAATTATCGTACTATGTTAAAAGAGTATGATAAAGGTACCAAAAAAGATAAGCGTCAAAAAGAGGCCGTCATTTTTATTAAACAAAAAATAGATGCGGCTAAATGGTTTATTGATATTATTAAGCAACGTCAACACACTTTACTTTCTACTATGAATGCCATTATTGAGCATCAACACTTGTTTTTTACTACTGGCGATGAAACCACACTGAAGCCATTGATTTTAAAAACTATTGCAGAAAAAACAGGGCTAGACATTTCAACAATATCCAGAGTGGCTAGTAGCAAATTTGTACAAACAGAATTTGGAACATATCGGCTAAAATTTTTCTTTAGTGAATCCCTTAGTACAGAATCAGGCGAGGAAGTGTCCACCAGAGAGGTGAAAAAAATATTGAGCGATTTTATTGAGGCAGAGGATAAACATAAACCGTTAAGCGATGAGCAGCTTATGGAATTGCTGCAAGAAAAAGGATACAATATTGCTCGCCGTACAGTAGCCAAATACAGAGAACAATTAAATATATCGGTAGCACGTTTACGTAAAGAACTTTAAGAATTATGAATGAATTAAAAACCACCAATTCAAAAGCTTTATATGTAGGATCGAAGCTATTATCGTATATTTTTCATCCCTTATTTATTCCAGTATTTGTTACTTATTATCTATTGTATGTGCAACCTTATTTTTTTATAGGCTTATCCCATAGTGATAAAATAAAAAAACTAATTGCCGTAGGTATTAATACCATGTTATTTCCCGCCATTACTGTTTTTCTATTATGGCGTTTAAAATTTATACAATCCATTGAACTTAAAACCCAGAAAGAGCGCATTATTCCTTATGTAGCAACAAATACATTCTTTTTTTGGGCATATTATATTTCTCGCAATCAGTTAGATAACCCTGTACCATTCACTCAATTTCTGTTAGGCACCTTTATAGCAAGTGCTGCGGCACTTGTATTAAACAGCTTTGTTAAAATAAGTATGCATGCAATAGGATTGGCTGGAGCAATTAGTTTTTTTGTTCATTTAGCCATATGGTCTGGAATAGCTATAGGGCTGCCCATTAGCATTACTGTACTATTATGTGGCATAGTTTGTACAGCTCGATTGTTATTGAAGGAACATACACTTTTTGAAATAGGGTTAGGAATATGCATTGGAATACTTGGCCAAGTAATAAGTATTTGTATTCTTTAGCTTTTAATGTTCCACTTCACAGATAGACGAAGTCCTTCTAAACTATCAATCAATACATGTATATTATCATTCTACAATTTGGAGGAACAAGCACTTTACATTTAAAATCCCTACTTAATTCTAAGGATTAAAAAGAAAGGGATATTTGTGTATTTAGATGCCGAAAGTTGTTGATATTAAATAAATAATTAAGGGTCAAGATAAGTTAAGAGGATAATTTTTTAAGATTTTTAATACTAATTGATATACATTTTCATTTCTATAATTATACCTAAACTCACATTCTTTGAGGTGAAGATACAATGTTTTTTT
>Ga0116193_1000921_pt1 | contig 26067 bp, 26 predicted proteins | sample AD_UKC115_MetaG_FD_89892 | JGI IMG/M metagenome (GOLD analysis project Ga0116193, IMG submission 89892) | Active sludge microbial communities of municipal wastewater-treating anaerobic digesters from Hong Kong - AD_UKC115_MetaG | ecosystem: Engineered > Bioreactor > Anaerobic > Digestate... | reverse complement strand
GGTCGGGGTGTTGGGCCATCTCCGCCTCGAAGCGCGCCTGTGTGGCCACGTCGGCGCACGGGGCGGCGGTGCCGTTGGCTAGGATCTCCGCTTCCGGCACTTGCAGCACGGGCAGGCCGGAAGTCGTCTCATACAGCCGTCCCCGGACAACGGCTTCTTCGATGGAGACCGCGCCGGCGCAGAACCGCTCGTGGTTCCAGAACCCCCGTTTCAGTGAGCCATATGCGAAGAGTCTCAGATGGCCGGACGTGTTCCGCTTTGCATCGTCCTGGTTCGTCATGGCGCCGTCTCCTGCGGATTCTTCGCCTTTGCTTGAGGGACAAACGTGAACGTCCCAGTGAACGGCGCGCAGACATTCGCCCGCTGGAACACGAGTAGCGTCATCGCGGGCACGATCATCTCCATCCATCCCCGTTCGCCCGCGAGCACTTCGTCCAGATACGAACCGTCCGTGCCGTAAAGCACGACCTGCCGCCGCGTGTGGCAGCGGAACTTCAGCGGCTTGTCTCCTTTCAGGACGAGGATCATGTCGGGCATCCGCCGGGAAGCGAATACCGCGGCCATCTGCCCGCGACACAATGCGAGGCGCTTTCGCAGATAGGGCACGTCCAACGCACCGGTCCGCGTCGCGCCGTTGACGATGCGGCACAGAATTTCGCTGTCCACCTCGGCGAACCGCTTGTACCGAAGCCGCCGGAACAGGTAATCCGCGTTGCGTATCGTCCCGTTGTGCGTTCCCAAGACACGCCCAGCCAGTATCGGATGGTTGTTGCAATTGTCCTGCTCGTCGCCCCGTGTCCGCCAGCGCGCATGCCCCATGAGCATGGTCACGCGGTCGTCCATTTTCGCGAGCATCCGCGCATATAGCGGTTCCTTGACGAACTGTGAGGCGGGCATTGGCCGCTTGAACAACCCATACTCGCCGTCGCTGTTCATCCATGCCGCTCCCGTGGCATGCGGTCCGCGTGGCTCGCTCAACACCAGCAGCCGTGTGAAGATGTCTGCCAGACGCCTCATTTCCGCCGCACGCCGTTTCTTCTCGCCAAGAATGATTCCCGCCAGACCGCACATCACCGTGCCCTCCGTTCGGCTACCGGCAGGAACCCGCGAAACACGCCCTCGGCATACTGCTTCTTGTGGGCGTCGATCCACGCCGCCTCGTCGGGAAAGTCCATCCCACGAGCGATCCGCGCAACCAGCGGGCGGTCCAGCATGTTTGCCATCCCCGAACGCCGGATGCTGTCGATGACCCGGTACACCCTCTCGGGGATCGGAACCGGCGTGGGCGACACGGGCGGTTCGTTTGGCTTTTCTTCGAGTACCTCCGCCAGTCCGTGTTCGACCAGCGCGGTCAGCAGCGATTCCGCCAAGGTTTCAGGGCCGTCGCCCGACACTGTCAATTCGATGCCGGCCAGCATCTTCGCGTTTCGCAGCACCATGTCCACGTACTCCGCCACGTTCCCGTGGTCGGAAAACAACGCCGCGCCTTTCATCGCCATGACGACATCCAACGGGCGCTCGCCCGTAAACACCTCGCCATCGCCCGTGAACGGCTTTCCGTCCAGACTCGTGTTCCGCACAAAGACCTTCATACGCCGGCCTCGCTTTCTTCGTTCCGCACACATTCTTTGAAGTACACCAGTTCGCCCTCGTTCTTTGCGTCGCGCATCGTCCGCCCGGAATACCGGACCCGCCAGCCGGTCGCCGTTTTCAGACCGAGGTTCTCCGCGTTCATAACCCGGTCCGCACCCGTGAACCGCACGAACGCCTCGCCCCGGTTACGGACGGCATTGAACAGCGCCCGTCGCGTCTTGCGTGGGATGTACGCGAGCAGATACCGTTCCCCGTCGCGCTCGACCACCGCTTCCCAATACGTCCGCATGGTCAGCCCTCCACCACGGGCGCGCCAGCCGCCTCGGTCGTTTCCGGCTTGGGCTGCGGGCGTCCCCGTTTGAAGGCCGCGTCGCCCGGCATCGCGTCGAGGAGATGTTTACGCGCCGTCTTGAACTCGTCCCCGATCAGCCGAAGGTGGAGCAGAAAGACCCGGAAATCATACTTGGCACTCTCCGGCCGGAACTCGCGTTTCCGGCTCGACGCCGCGCGCCCGTTCAATCCCTTCGCCGCCAGCGCCAGCACGAATTGGACATACGCTTTTATCTTGCCCGCGTGGAGCGTCCCCTCGAACCACCGAAACTCGACCGTCCCGCGATACCAGACGTTATGGAAGTTCACCCCGTAATATCGGGTCGAATCGTAATGCTGCGGGCACGTGTTCCTCTGTCCGTACCAGATGCGGTTCAACTGGTCCTTCGTGCAGGGGCGGTACTGTTCGAGCTTCGCGATGAAGTCCGGACTCATGGGTTTCGCGTATCGGTTGACCCTGTTCTGCTGCAACCCGAGCGCCACGAAGATCAGCGGCTCCTGCTTGTACACCAGCTTCGCGAGCCGGGACAGCGACCGCCCGTCGAAGGGTGCCGCCCCTACATGGATGTGAATCGCCGTCGTGCTGTCCACACGAGCGCCTGCCGCCCGAACCGCGCGCACGACCTGCTGCAGTGTTTCGAGGTCGCCATAGTTGAGGATGGGGCTTACCACTTCCGCGCGCAGATGCTCCGGCACGTTGATCAGCGACCCGTCCTTGACCACCTTCCACACCCGTCCCTGGCCGTCCGTCACCTCCCACGGGTCAAAGGCATGCGGCGACCCCACATACCGCACCTCGCCGCCGACCACGCCGTGGATCGCACGGGCGACCACTTCCCGCGTCCGCCCAACCGTCTCGATCTCGACCCCGTAACTAAATTCCCGCATGTCCATCCAGCCGTCTCCTTTCCAAGGTGTTCCGCATCAACTGGTTACGTTGTTTTCTGAACACATTCATGCTTGGCGGGGCGGGAGAAGTCAAGTCCTTTTTTCGGCGTAACTCATTCAGGAACAATGGGTTATAAACGAGAACACCGGCGGGGATTCCCTTGCCGGAAACCTCCAGCCAGTGTTCAGTAAGAACAGGACTATCAAGAATGGTGCATCGTCTCTGAGTGAACCCGGCTCGCCTCCATTTCTTCCGTATCGATTCGTGCCATCCGCGCCTCGAATTCCTCGGCAAGCGAGACATCCAGTCCCAAGTCGTCTTCCAGCCGGCGCAACCGTGTGTGCAGATTGCCGATCAGTGCCAAGCAGTGGTCGCGCAGAATGCCGTCGCGTTTTTCCGCCGGTGTCGGGATGAACTCGACAAACCCGCCGTCACGTCTTGTCAGCATGGCAGAGGCCTCCTCAACTCAACGTCGCGCCGAGCCGATGGATACGCGCGTAGATATTCGCCCATCCCGCCCAGAACTGCGCCTTGTACCGGACCTTCGTGCCTGTGGCGTTGTAGAACGTGCGCTTGTACGTGTACTCGGTCCATTCCTGGGAAATCTGCCGCGTGGAATCGAGCGTCATCGTTTCCCACGTGGTGCCACCATCGTTCGATGCATACCACGTGACGGAGGTGTTGCTCGGCACGTTCATCTCGGTGTAGATCGTGGTGGCGGCCACGCCCTGGGTGAGTTCGATCTGGCGCGTCACGTAGGCGCAGTACCACGTGTTCACGTACCCGATCATCGTCACATTGCGGAAATTGAGCACCGGGGATTCGTTCGTCAGGGTACTGGTCAATCGCGCCCGGATGGTGTACTGGACGTTGTACCAAGGCACCTTTTCCTCCTCCGCGGGGACGAAGGTATCCCAGGAATAGCCGCCATTCTGCGAATACTCCCATACGATGCTGGCGCCTTCGGGGATGACGGAATACTCGTCCAGGTTTATTTCCGTGAGTCCGTATCCGTTCGCGGGCGTCGGCATGAACTGGATCACGCCGGAGGAAGCGAAATTCAATCCGTAAATGCGCATCGCGAGATCGGCGCCCTGTCTTGCATTCCACGTTTCCGCGTTGGAACTCTCGAGCAAGACACCCTGCGGATAGACTTGTTTCGTGATGACCCCGTTCTGTCCGATGGCGCCGATCATGGCGACCCGCAGATAATACTCGTTGCTGTCCGTCAGGACGACGACAGCGTAGCTCGTGTTTGCCTCGATATACACCGGGTTCGGAAACACCACTTTCGTTTCCGCATTGACCGTCACGTCATCCGGCACGAGCGTCGTCTCGGCATAGACCGTCGAGTTCGGAAATCCTGTGGTCACCCCGCGAATCTGCACCGTCACCGGCTTTTCCGTATCCTTGCGGGTGAAATACAGGCCCACCGCGGAGACGATTCTGTTCTCCGTGAAATTGAACGTCTGCGCCAGAGGGTCGACGGGCCGCTGGACCTGTCTCCACCACCAGACCCAGTCCCACGCGGGCACGCGCACCACGCGCTGTTCGACGATGGTCTGAATGCGTGTGACGACAATCGGGTCCTGGACCTGGATGACGGCATCCGCGCCGTAGGCCCCGTCGGTGGCGCTCACGACGCGGTTGCCCAGTTCGGCGCTGTTCGGAATCATGAATGTCCCGGAGAACCGCCCGAACCAGTCCGTCGTGAGACCCGTGGCCACGACCTGCCCATCGCAGCGGATGGTGACGTTGGAAGCGTTCCGGGAGAAATTCACGCCGTTCACGCCGATGGTCGTCTGCCCCCTGCGTCCCATGGTGGGATTGAGCGTGATCGAGGCGGGCGGTTTGTCGAAGGCGGACCACGGGTTTACGTTCCGTTCCTCGGACCAATCCAACTGTTCGGCCAGCACCGCTTCCGTGGCCGGCAGCATGGCGATGCTTTCCCCGAGCCGCAGCGTGGTATGCGCGGAGTCCACTTCCAGAGGATAGGGAGTCACGGACCGTCCGGGCGCGGCGAATTTGTTGAGCGTGTCCACGCGCGCGCCCCAGTCCGGATGCGTCACATCGGACTGCGCGGTGTTGGAGAAGTCGTCGGAATACACGCCTTTCTTGGTTTCCGCGGTCCGATTCTGGAGTTGCGTGTTCATCTGTGAGATGGCGTCGTTGTACTTGAGGGACTCGATATCGTTCATCAGCCGGTGCAACTGATCCATGGTGACGCGCGTGAGCCCGAAATTCCGCACCGTCATGGCCGTCGAGTTCGGTGGACAAGTCACCGAACACAACGCGAGTGCGTTGTCCGGAACGACCGGGTCCTTCGGGAACTCCGCCGCCGCTCCGGGAATCCGGATAAGGTCCGAGGCCGTGGCGCAGATGACATCCCGCCGCCCGATATAGAAATCGTAGTCGATGCTGCAATTCGAGCCGGCGACCGGCTGTATTCCCTCGCCGGGCTTCCCGAAGTTGACGACATTGATGTTGCCCAGCGCGATGGTTACCGCGGACATCGCATAGACCGAACTCCTGCTCGCGGGCGGATTGGCGCTGGAAACGGTATCCACGCCGTCGTCCTCGTAAGACAGGGCTGAGGCCGCGCATTCGAAGAGCAGTTGCAGGCCGGGCCGCGTGTTGGAAACGCCCCGATAGACCCGGTAATGGACGGCGCTGGGCACGGCGGTCCAGGACAGTTTGTTTATTTCCCCCGCCGCCGTCTGCCGGGAAACGACGAAGCCGGAGTGGTATTCGCTTTCCCCGTAGGGCGTCACCACGGTCACAAGATAATGATAGAGACCGGCGGCTGGGTAGCCGTTCTGCCCGAACAATCCGCCGTCGCAATAGTCCGTTCCCTTCGCCATCTGCCGGGTATAGGTCCAGCGCACCGTGTACGAAGTCCCGATGGCGGGCTCGTTCTGACCGAGCCAGTCCACATAATTGCCGGATTGCTGCCAGTCGACGCCTTCCTGAAACACCGTGGCGCCCTGGCTGACGGCGAGAATATCCACGACGGGATTCGGTTCGAGGAGGTCTTCACCGCCGGATACGGAACCCCGGGTGATGGTCGAAGTGGTTTCGACGATGGCTTCCACCTGCGAGGTCACCTTGAGCGGGGCGGAGTTCAGAGCGTAACGACGCACGCCTTCCAGAAAGGTCTTCTGTTCCCCGCGCACGAATTTCGTGGAGACGGACTTTGGAATCAGGGTCGTGGTGGGCAGGTCCTTCTGCAGGCGATAGCCCTGGATATAGGCGCGTCCCGCGTTGGTGACCAGTTTCACGTTCTGGCCGTCGTCGCCGTTCGTGAAGCTGCTCAGGCCGTTCACGAGATAGTTGCCCGCCTGATCGAAAGTCCGTTCGGCGAGGTTGTTCAGGAGCGAACTCAGCCCTTCCGCCGCGGCGAAGGCGAGCTGATTCTCCGTCACCGACCCGACCGTGATGCGTGCCCCCGCCAGAGTGCCCGCGAAATCCTCCAGCGAGATATTGGATTTCTGCTGGACCGTGGGCAGCACGTCGCCCGTATCCCGCTCGAATTTGTACAGGCCCACGACCTTGCGCTGGGTCACGTTCGCGGGCAAGGCATCTCCAGAGGTGTCGCGATTCTTGAGCGCCGTAGCCCACTTTTCCCGTTCCGCCGTGGGTTCTCCGGTGGCCGGGTTCACGAGGATGCCGTCGTGGTTGTAGGTGTAGTTGTACTTGAGCAACTCGAGATAGACGTAGTCCGCACCCGTGTGTTTTGCGGCGTCATACGTGAGCGTCGCCCCGGACACATTCTCGATGCAGCCCTCGACATAGACCCGGCCCGCCGCGACCTGCAGCACGTTGTTCGTGCGCGTCACGGTCAGACCGGAGAGAATCGCCCCCTCGCGGAAGAGAGCGTCCGCGAGACGCTTCACCTGTTCGCGGGCGATGTCCTGCTGTTCGTTCAGTTCCGAATCGAGGAGGGTCCGGTCCTCGTGGTAGACGACTTTCTTGTAGTTCTTGTTGGGGTCGAATGTGTTGCGTGAAACCGCCATGGCGATAGTCTCCTTATACCTTGATGACGCCGACCAGTTCGATCCGCGTGTCCGCGACCTTGTTGAAATCCGGAAGGTTCTTTATCTCGTAGAGGTAGCCGGCGTTGAGCACTTTGCCCGAGGGATTGGATACGGCGTTGTACACGCCGCCTTCGGCATAGTCCGACGCGTGTCCCTGGATGTAGGCCACGCCGCCGCCGAAGAAGCCGTATTCCTTGACCGTGATGCCGTTCGCTTCGGTCTCGTCGAAAACGAAGGACACCCCGATGATGTTCGTGGGGCTCGTCGTTTCGAGATAATGAACGCCGTTCACGACCAGCAGGGCCTGGCCCGCCGGATCGACCCGTAGAAACGAGCGCTTGTAGTATTTCTTGCGGGCGCATTCGTGCTTGAGCGCCGTCTGTGTCCGTGACGGCGACGGCGGGTCGAGCGGGTTGGCGAACGAGTCGTCGCCATCGCCGATGGCGCAATGCGTTATGCCTTCGAGCGTGTCGCCCCTCAGCAGACGCGCCATGAGCACGCGCCCGGAATCCGTAATCAGTCCTGCCGGCATGGTTCATTTCCTCCTTACGTCTCGATGACGTGGGTTTCCCGCAAGCGAATGCGCGTGACGGCAAACAGCACATCCACCTGTGTTTCTCTATCCACAAGCGGTCCGGTCGTGACGCAGAGCAGCGTGTCCACGTAGTCGAACGCGACTCGTATCACCAACAGGGCCGCATCCGAGCGAAATTCATACGGTGTGTCCGGCATCGCACGCCTCCTCAGCCGATTTGGAAAGCCAATGGGATCTCCAGCGCCATCACCTGCAACTTGACGTTGAGTTTGTATTGCACGGGAGTGTTGGCCGGACAGGTGAACCGCCGCCAGAATGTCAGCGCCACGTCTTGGTGGACGATCGGGGGTTGACTTCCGGATGCGAGCGACAAAGCTTGACCGAAGACCGCGCCCCCGAGGTTTTCCCGAACCTCCGACAGTTGGCACCACAGGCAGGGCTGCATGACTCCGTCGGTGGTCTCAATGGCGGCTACGCTGTACGCGAGATAGTTGTATCCTGAGTGGACGAGCTTTCCGCTGTCATGGCCCACGGGAAACGTTTGGTTGTATCCGCGCTGAACGGTCATTTGAAGGGTCCCGGCCCCGCTCACAATGAGCATCTGTTCGTTGTCCACGAGAATGAGTTCGCCGTTCCGGAAACGGCGCGTGTCCTGAACGCGCACCACGGTGGCGCTGTCCGTCAGGGCTTCGGTGAGCCGCGTGCGTTCGACCGCGATATACAGTGGTTTGTCCGAATAGCTTCCGTGCTCACCATCGAAGACCGCAAAGTCCGGGGCGCTCATGTCCCCTTCGGAAAGCGGTCTCGTGAGTTGCGCGTCTTCATACAAATGCAGGGCCATGATTTCTTCCCCTATGCCGCCGGCCATTCGCGGATAACGTATTCGTTGGCCGCGGACTCGAGTGCCGCCTGTATTTCCTGTTTGTCCTCTCTCTGCCGGAATCGCCACCGGTACGCGCTGCCTTTCTGCAGCCCGGATCGATTGAGCCGTTTGTTTCCGAGTACGAGCGGGACGATTCCGCCCGACTCCCGCGCCACGTCCACGTCCAGTTCGAGCGACAGACGCAACGCGCTGCGGTCCACATTGGCCAGGTCGGCCCAGTTCAGGTAGCCGCGGTTGAGCGCCAGGCCCCCACCGGGCCGTTGCCAACGCTCGGCGATTCCATGTGACTCGGTGAGTTCCTGCTGCGCGTACACACACCGCGTGAGCCATACGGTCTCATGGGCCGTGATCATGCGCGTCAGAGGAAAAGGCGTGTTCGCGCGGTTCTGATTGAGAGTGAAATTCTCGTGCTGGGATGCGAATGCGCCTCTTCTGGAGGCGTGGCGGAATCCCGCGCCCGTGTCCCGTCCAACGTCTTCGGTCATATCCATGCGTTGCAGGAAGAAAACACGGGCGCCGGCGGGATGGTGAGGCGCAAGGGTCTTCCGGACACCCGGCACGATGTTGTCCGACTCGACGCGATACACCCCCTGATTGAAAACCGTCCCCGCGAGACGCAGCCCGTTCAGGCGGGCGCGCCGGTTGGTGCGCACCATGCCTCGGAACGTTTCATACAGGCGTCCACGCCAACCGATGTTCTCCAGGCTGCGGACAATCGCCGGGATGGTTCCCTTCCGGCGATAGAATTCCACCGCTTCACGAAGCGCGCGCCGTTGCGTATCCGTATGCCCGGCGGGATCTAGGGACCATCCAAGGAGCGCCGCCAGCAACGGCAGGAGGGCGGGGTCGCACTCGTCCACATCGAATATCGAAGGAAAGGCGTCCACGCGGTTCTTGAACTCGTCGAGCGTGAAGGCCGGAATCTTGAGGAATGCGGCGAGGTCTCCCGTTTCATCCCGTTCTTTCCAGATGGATGGAAGCAGGTCGATCAGATGGGTATCGAACCAGGAGCGGTCGACCTGTATCCCGGTCGCCGTATCGTGACGGCGAATACGGTCTATGTGCGCATACAAGGCGGCTGCGACCGAGCGCAGTGCGCCGACGGAAACCACCGTGTCCTGTAGGTTGAAACGTTTTCGTCCCACGAAGATGTCCGTGGAGAAGCAGCGCGAACGCATGCGCTCGACGGAAACCCCCATGTCGGCTGCGGTACTGCGGGTGCGCTTGGGAATGAGGACCGTGGCGCCGTCATGGAACCGCCACCGCCCCACGGACAGCACCGCGTTCGCGTTCCGTTCGCAGGTTCCGGGAATGGACACACCCGTCTCGAAATCCATCCTGCGGACCCGCGTCACTTGTGTCGTGGTATCCGTTCGAGCGGTCCTGCTCTTTCCAACAGACAAACGCGCCCTGGCATCCCAAAGACGTTGCGCCGCCCTGCTCACGGCGACGGGTGCCAGCAACGACACCGGACGGGGCAGAACCACGATGGTATGGAAATTCTCTTGGACTTGCTTCCGCACGCCGACACTTGTCGCCGAAAATGAAGTCACGTTCCGGTCGACGAAGAGCGTCACTCCGGCATTGCACGCTACAGGTCTCGACACGCCGACGATGGTCAGATACTCGCGGCGGCGCTCGCGGCACACGTTCGTCACGTTTACCGCGTCGTGTTCCTCGCGCCTGGATATGGAAACGGTCGAAGCACCATTCCACTCACGGCCCGACAGGATGGCCACCCGTGTGGCGAGGCGCAAATCCCTGAGCCGCGGCTGGTCAGGCGCATTGAAGGCCCGTTCGTTGAACACTCCGATGCTCATTCGGCCTCCAAGGTGGCCACTTCCAGCAACCAGGCGTCACCATCGAAGGTGTCCTCGGTGGCGGCGCCGTCACGTTCGATGACGAGGGTCAACGGGCCGCCTCCGATGCCCATGCCGGGGAACTCCAGAATGGCGCCGCACATGGTCAATTGTTCGAGACCGGGCGCCCCGCAGTCTCCAGTGGCAACCATCTCCGGTTGTCCCGCCACGGTGGGACCGAACATCCAATTCAGGCCCTTGGCGCGAATCTTCCACCGGCAATTGCCCGTATCCGAGGACTTGCTGTACCAGAAGAGAAGCACTTCGAGCCGCCGGCCCCGGAACGTCGGCAGTACGACATACATAAGAGAGACGGCGCCGGTATCATTGGCGGCGAATTTCCAGGCGCGCGTTTTGTGCCCGGTCGTTTCGCCCAGTTGGAGGTCCTCGAAAGAAGGCGTTCCCGAGAGGGCCGTGAATTGACTCGGGAAAAGGGTCTGGATACCCACCATGCTTTGGATTTCCAGAAGATGCGCCGCCGTGTAGCGCATCTCGACGGAAGCCCCAACGGGATGGCTCGCCCGATTGGTTCCTTGTGCGCCGCGCCCGCCGTAGTCTCCGCCGAGGTTCAGGATGTCGTTGTTTCCGCCGGAAAGCATCGTTTCCGCGGCGGCCTCGACGACACCCGTAGATCCCGAGAAGGCGAACAACAGGCCGGAGGCGCCCGCGTGCTGCGCCAGGGCGTTCAGTACCTCGTCGACGGTACTGACGGGATTGCCGTCGCCATCGGTGGCAAGCCATATCGTGACGGCGCTTCCGGTGATCTCAACGGACAAGGGCGAATCGGGATCTTCCGGGGCCACAAGCGTAATCGATATGCCGTTGCCCTCATTTCCGCCGGTCACGGCAATCCAGGTGATCAGGTCCACACCGGGCGTCCCGGTCTGGACAGTCGCGCGACGGCGGCTTTCCACTTCGATGATCTCATCCTCGACGGACAGAAAACACGGCATCTGGGTAAGCGAGTCGCCGTCCCCTTCGTCGAGAAACACCTCGTAATCGTACTCGGAGAGCGGAGCGGCCAGAGTGGCGCGGTAGTTGTTGATTGGGAAGTGAAATGCCATGAGTGTTCACTCTCAATAGGGAATGGCTTGGGTTTCCACGGCGGTCACGCGCAGGACCAGGTCGTGTTTGTAATGAACGGGTTCCGAACCGGGCACGGTCATCCGCATGCGGAATTCGAGCACTTCGTTGTAGGCCTTGTTCTGGGCGGTGATGGCGTTGCCGTCCTCGACGAGATCGAGGTCGCCGCCCGCCCAGACGAGCCGGGTCCAAGCGCTTTCGTCCGTGCCTTCGGTATCCTGATACTCGACACTGATGTCCGAGTAGTTGTACCCCGAGTAAACGATGTCTCCCGCGGTGTGCGCGGCGGCGGTGGAACCGGTCTGCGCGCGGGCCACCGTCAGGCTCGTCGTGCCGCCTCCGGAAAGAATCTTCACGATTTCCTGGCCGATAACGAGGTAGTCTCCGTCCGCGAAACGGCCTGTCTCCGTCAAGGAGATGTTGGTTGCCGCCGCGTCGATATCCGAAGCGAGCGTCGCCCGTTCGTTCGCGAGAAACAGCGTCTTCTCCTCGTCGGGGTCCAAGTCCGGATTGATCTGAAAGAATATGGGATTGCTGAGGTCGCCCTCGGACACGGGGTCGGCGCTCACGCTGTCGGTGAAATAGACACGAATGGCCATCAGGATTGTCCTCCTCGTTTGATGTCAAGATTTAGTGCGCCCAAGACGGGAATCTCGCCGGGGCGTATGAGCACGTCGCCGGACGGCGCGCACAGATGCACATAGCTCACACCGCGCACGCCGTCGAGCAGAGCGATGAGGTCGCTTTGGTACACACTCTGGCCGAACCCCATCCGGTTGAAGGCGAAGAAATCCTGCAGTGCGGTTTCCACGCGGCCCCTCACCAGGGCAATGTCCTCGGTGCTGTATGCGACGACTTCGGCGTCCACGGCGATTTCCCGGTAAAGCGGGTCGAACAGATTCACCTCCGTCGTGATGACTTTGCGGTTTTCCAGGTGGGCCGCCAGTTCCTGTTTGAGGCCCGGCGAGCAGTACCCTCCGCCGTTGGGCGCCACGGCGAGGTTCACGACGTAGTAGCGGATGTTGGCGCAGTCGTTGGTGTCCAGTACCTGCGCTTTGGCGATTCCGGGATACCCTTCGGCGAGCGCCTGAAAATCCGTCTTGGTGACGGCTTTCCAGAGCGACGCGAGTTCCACGGGCGCGTGCAACCGTGCATGGTCGAGGGCTTCGGGGTCCGCCCCGCCGGTCGCCGGGATGGGGTTCGTCACGTGGACCTGCAGGAGCGACCCGTCGAGATAGACGAAGGAAGCGAGTTCCCGGACGGTGTTCACCCCAAGGTTTCCCGCCGCTCCGAGCGTTTCGAGGTAGTCCACGACGACGGATGCGCCGCTCATGGGCACGACCCCGTTGATGCCGTCTCCGAACAGAACCGTCGTCACGCCTTGCGCATCGGTCTCTGTGCGGTAATGACGGGCGTCCGCCGCGCTTTCCACGAAGTGGGGAACCTCGGTCCAGGTTTCCCCGGCCACGGTGACGCCGATACTGCCGTGGGCGATGTTCTTCCCGGCAAGGCGGATTCGCTGATTCTTCACGTCACGTGCTTTGAACGATTCGCTTTTCCGTTTGCCCTGCCGGGCGGCCACCGTAGCCGTCACCGCGCCATGGGGAATGACCAGAGTTTCCGTCGTCTCGAATTCGACGATTGCGCCGTCGGACAAACGGGCGCGGCAGACGGCATGCGCCGGAATGGAAATATCCGCTTCCAGTGCGGCGGGCAATGAGAACCGGAGTTCCGTGGAGGCCGCCACGGGGCCGTCCAGCCGGTATCCGATGAGTTTGCAGAGGTTTATGAGATTCTGCCGTTGCCGGGCTGTGGGCAGAAACGCTTCCGCGGTCTGGGCGTCCAGATAATAGAAAAGCATGTCCGCGACACCGCAGAAGAGTTCCAACAGCACCATTCCGGGGTCGGTCGGATTGAAGTCCGTCCAACGGTCCGTCAGTTGCGGGATACGCGCGACGACCTCCCGGCGGAGCGATTCGTAGTCCTTGGCGGTATATGGCAATGAAGCCCGGCCCATGAAATGACCTCGTGTTTGTGCGGGCCGGTGTGTCCAGCCCTCACGGGTTATCTACCGGAAAAGAGTCCAGGATGCTTCGGCGGGAGCGCGATGGCGGACTCGATGCTCAGCGGGCTTCGAGATAGAACGGCCAGACAAGGTTTCCTTCGACCTGGGACTGGATAACCCGGTACGTGATGCGCACGAGCAACCGATGGGCATTGAGCGTTTCAGGCGCATCGTCAAAGGACACATCGGTCACCACAACCCTCTTTTCCCATCGTTTGATGGCATCGGTGATGTGGAAGCGCAGCAATCCCCGAAGCACGGCGTCGTTCTGTTCGAAGGCGAGATCTTTCACCCGCGCCCCGAATTCCGGCCGCATGAACCGTTCGCCGGGGCGCGTTTCCAGAATCTGAACGATGCTTTCGCGGATACGGTCCAACTCCGAGGACTCCTCCGTGCCGCCGCTACGCTCGGAGAAGCGGAAGGGGAATCGGAGTCCCTGTCCCAGAAATGTCAGATAATGCATTGGCCGCGCTCCTCGCAGTGGAATGTGACGGGGGCGTGTTCGCCATCGGCGCCGTCCGCTACCCCGCTGTCTCCATTGTCACCGCTGCCCGTATCATCATCACCGGTTTGCCCGCATCGGTACGTGATAGTGTTCCCGTTGGACAGGGCGATTTCGACGATGCCCCGCATGGGACGTGCCGTTCCCGCATGGAGATACTGCGGCGCATCGGGGTTTCCATCGGGCAAGACACGGAAACCCAGCGCGCCGTCCGCGAGCAGTCGCACCTGCACCTTGATGCCGATACCTTGAATGCCTTTTCTGGAGACGACGAGGATTCCCCCCGCGGGGTTGGCGACATGAAGCATGCATTCCTGCGCGGGGTGTATGTCGTCCGCCGGGAGCGCATGCCAAACCGTCAATACGACACCATCGGCGAACTCCGCGCGATACCGTCCGCGCCCGATGCAGATGGGCTGCACGCTCTGCGGCAGCCCCTCGATACCCGCCACAATCTGCGTCACCACGAGGTAGTCCACATGTACCTGATACGTCTGCCCGTTGGGAAGGGCCACATTCCCGCCGAGTGAAATGTCCACATTGATTGCACGCCCATCGTGTATGACCACCACGGAATGATCCGAGCGTACCAGGATGATGACGCCGCCCGGCAAAATGAACTGCCTGCCGCCGTCAGGCTGATCCGTGACCGTGGTTCCAGACGGCAGCGCGATGAACGGGTAGTAGTCCGGAACGTCCAGCCGCCCTATAAAACTTTCCGCGTGCGTCTTCTGGTTCAGCAAATACGCTTGCGCCTGAAGCTGCAACTGCTGTGACGCATTGAACATGGCTTCGAGAACGATCCGGATGCCTTCGAGTTGGCGCGCAATCTCCATCAACTCGTAGTGGGAATCCGAAGGACTCACGAACTGCACATCACCCTGATTCGGGTCCAGCGGATGCTGGCAATGAAGCAGGCCGCACAATGGATTGGTTTCAGGCATGGTCAGACTCCTGCCGCGATCTTGAGAACACGAACGCACTCGTACACTTCACCGATGTCCAGGTCGTAGGGAGGCGTGTTCACCATCTGGGCAAGCGCCCGCGTCCAGACATATTTCGCCCCGCCCGTGGCGCCATAACGCGTTCGGTCACCCATGGCGACGTAGTAGAGATTGTCCGCACTGGCGCTGGTCCAGTTGTATGGATGAGTCGTCGCCGGGTTCTTCCAGTAGTGGTACGAGACGATTCGTTCCACCGCGGCGCGCATGTCCATGATGTGGTTGGGAACCAGCGCCGCGCCCGCCGAGCACAGGGCGTTGTCCGCCGGGACGTGAACACCTCCGTCAGGCGTGCCCAGTGAAGACTTCGAGGTGAGCGCATAGCCGTAGAATGGGGTCTGGGTCACCGCGATGATATTGAACAGCGTAATGATGGCGTCCGCCACCTGGTTGGGGTCCGAGGACTCCATATAGACGCCGTTCGTGGCGGCGGTCATGTCCTGATAGCTGCGCCGGACCGTGGCGTTGCCAACGCCATAGCCCACCGCAATCATGGAGACAATCACCTCGGCGGCATTTGCGGCCTGAGCCGCCTGCGCCCATGTGTGGCCGGAGCCGGACGTGCCGGTGCCATATAGCGGGTCGTGCGGCGGCGCGTCGCCCAGAATGATGAGCAGACTTCGGGCGCTCTGCCTCCACGTGACATCCTGCGCTGCCTGGAAAACAACCTCTACATACGCTTCCGGGGTGTCTCCGCCGCCGCCTGCCTGCATGGTATTTACAGCACTTTGAAAGGCCGAAATACTCTCGCCAGGGTGCATGAGTATGGTGGTTATGAATTCGTCTCCATAATCTCGGAATTTGATGGCGCCAAACCACGTGGTGGCGGCGCGTTCGCGAATGATCTGTACGATTCGTTGTGCGTTCGTCTTGACGTTCGTGATGGTCCCGCTCATGGAACCGGTGCAGTCGATGGCGATAACGATATCGATGTCCCCGCCGTCGTTGACCATCTTCGCCTCGATCTTGTTGATATCCCTCATGATCGAGGTCACGTCGCGGCCATAGATCGGTTGGTTCATGAAAGGGTTGTTACTCACGTGCCGTGATACTCCAGCCAGACCGTTTTGTGGACGTGATCCTCGCGCGCGAACTTCTCCGAAGTTCCTGCCACGTTACTTGCGCCGACGGTCTGTATGTTGGTCCCGGCTTGCGTGCCCTTATGCACATGATCTTCGCGGGCAAACCGGTCGTCGCTCGTGCCGGGAGAATTGGCGAGCGCCGTTGGCTGTATGTTGCTGCCCGGCTGTGGCGCTTTGTGGATATGGTCGACACGGGCCGCCTGGTCGAGCGTGCCCGAACTGTTGGCAGTGCCCACCGACTGAATGTTCGTCCCGAACTGGGTGAGCCCTTTATGAACGTGGTCGACACGCGCGAAATGACTGTCGTCCGTCCCCGGCGCGTTGTCCGTTCCGACCGGTTGGATCGCGCTGCCGGGTGTTAGGTTGTTCTTGTGGACATGGCCTTCGAGCGCGTACCTGCCCGTATCGTCGCCGGGCGCGTTCGCGAGGCCGATGGTGAGTATGTCCGTTCCCGGACAGGGGATTACCTCGACTTCGACCTTGCGCATGTTTTCTGGATGTGCCGGTTCGTAAACCCGGATGATTGTGCAGCCGACTTTCATGCCCAAGGTCACGCCACCGGCGCCGGTCACCGCGGCGATGGATGCGTCTTCGCTCTCGAACACGACGCCCTGCGGGTCGCCGCACAGGACCAGTGGTACGGTCATGTCCTGACCACCGTTCGGCGTGCGGCACCCGCGAATACCCTTTGGGAAGACATCCCAATATCTGATATCCGCTACCATGGTTCACTCCACCGTCGTCGTGTCACTGCCGGTCACGATGACTGCGCCGCAACCGACCGCGTCGCCCATCCGGGCGGCGGGCTGTCCTTCAATCAAGGTCTTGTCCGCGCCCTGGACGATCTGTGTCACGCTGTGGAACGGAATCGGACAACTATGCAGGTCACCCATGCGCGCGGCAGGAATGCCATCGACGAGGGTGCGCGCAGCAGCGGATACAATCGTTCCGCCGTGGGAACTGGTGTCACCCAATCGGGCCTGCGGGGCCGCCATCAGGATTTCCTGCGCATCGGCTCGCGCCGGTGGGTGGCTTGGCGTTCCGCGCAGGTGGTCTCCATGCGGGTCATCCGCTCGTGCAGTCCGGCAAGCTGTGTCATGACGGCGTTGGGATCGCTGAACATGATATGGTCGAACCGCTGCCGGTCGACCATGTTCAGTTGGAGCGATGCCACCTGTTGCACGAGCCCGTTGCCGTTCGTGATCGTCTTTTTGAGTTCGCCAATCTGCTCGTCGTGGCGTCCGATGCGGAACTTGAGCATGAACCACGAACCGACCAGCGTCACGAAACTGCTGATCAGCCCCGTGGCGATGGCCAGGATGGTCATCATCTCCCGGAATTGCGTTACCGTCACTTCCTGCATGATTCTCGTTTCCTATGCGTTTATGAGCACCATGTTGGCGCTCCGAATTACGATGTTGCCGGACGTTGCGTCGAGCATGACTTCGCTGCCCGCCTTGTCCTTTACCTCTATGCGCTCGCCGCCTTGGGTCGAGTCGATGAGGACATATTGCTCACCGTTCAGGCCCCAGACGTGAATCTTTTCCCGGTCCTTCGTGGTGTCCAAGAGGATCTTCTGCCAACGGGTCCGCTGTGCGTCGCAAGACTGGATGTGGATCTTTTCCTCGTCCTTCCACGCCTCGAACCGCAATTGCTGGCGGCAGAGGTCGGCTATCTCGATGCTGGCGTGTTTGCCCACGATGTCCGCATCGATGTCCAACTGGTCACCCTGAACGGCATCGCGTGTCCGACGCGGCAGGGCATTTCCCGCCTGGGACTCCGGCTTGACCGGGCACAGCATTTCGATGACCTGCCCGGCCCGGTCAATGATCTTCAGGAACTCTTCGCCGTCCTTGTCGTCCACGACGATGGTGTGGCCGGTCTCGCTCTTGAGAAGCACTTTGCGGCGGGGACAATAGAAAGGCGGGTGCTCGTGGTATTTCTTGTGCTCGAGACTGTCCGGCGCCTCGTTGTGTTCTTTGGCGTCCTCACAGTCCTGGCACTTCGCCTCGTCGCATACGCGTTTGGACTCTTCGGGCTGTTCGCCGGGGTTGCTCTTGGCCAGCCAGACGCCAGTCCAGATGGGGTACTGGACCTGGCCTCCCTCGAATTCTGCCCAGACCGCCGCGCCCTCTTCGGGCACGATGAACATGCCGATGTCGTCGTTGCCCCCATACGGGAAACACGGCGACGCCCACTCGGACCAGTTTTCCTTGCCCGTGCCCAGAACGGCGGGGATCTCCAGACGGAGACGCCCCAGCCGTTCCGGGTCATGGTTGTCCCGGACGAATGCACGGTATTTACCGTACCAGCGGTTCTTGTACCGCTCCTCGTGTTGGCGGTCCTGAGTGTCGAGCACGAACGCACCATCCTATTTGCGCGGCAGGATGCCGCGGAACAGCTCTCGCACGAGCCGCGTGACCGGGCCGGGCACGGTCTTGTTCGGGTCGGCCTTGGCGACTGACACCTGCAGCGCGTCGAGCGCGCCTGCCGTCAGTTCGGATTCCTTGGCGGCGACGGCATTTTTGACGTTCGTCGCGCGCAACTGCTCGACCACGGTCGTCACTGTGTCCAGAGCGGCGGCCTTGGCCTTGCCCCAGGCCGTCAGCTTGATGATGGCCAGCAGGCTGCCCACGAGCGTGATGAACAGGTCGCGGTTGTCCGATACGAAACTGATTCCGGTTCTGAGGGTGTCCATGTCCTTGTCTCCTATGGGTTGGGTGCCCCGTCGTTCGGTTTGCCCTTGGACGGATCGGATTTCGCGCCGGCGCCTTTGCCGAGCGCGTTCTTTCGCAAAGTGAGTTCGCAGGAATACCCCGCGTCGCCGAAGCTGTGCCGCAGCGAACGGCAGTAGTACACGCCGGAGAACTTCCTGCCGACGCCCTTGATTTCTACATTCTGTTTGGCGCGGAGCGTCGGGACGCCCAGCGTCACCGCCGTGGCCTCGACCTGCTGGAGTTCCGCCGCTTTGAACTTGGCGTCGGCGACATCTTTGGCCGGTTCCTGCGCGGGCTCCTCATGAAAGCCTTCCGAACGTTCGAAGCTGGCCACCACACGGCCGGTTTCCTGTTCTTTGAACTGGCCCTCGCCGCTGTTACCGTCGACGAGGTACGTCCTTTTCCCCAAGGAGGTGCGGTCGGGAGTGCTGTCGTTGTTGGCCTTCTCCTCGATGGCTTCCTTCTTCCGGGGATCGACGCCGATGGTCTTGGTTTCCACGCCCGCGCCTTTTCCCCATTGCGCCTGTGTGGACGGCTTGAACGAACGGAGGATGCCTTTAGGATCGGTGAAGTACTCAAGAGTCAGGACGGGCGGTTGGTCCAGCATACGGGGATGGAAATGGAGTTCGTCGTCCTGAACATAGAACATGTATCCGGCGACGCCGTCGCCCTCCTGGTCACGCGCCTTTTCCGCGAGTTCCTTGAGGAATTGCGCGTCGGAAATGTTGGACTGGACCACACGCAGGTGGCTGCCAACCGTTGGCTTGACCACGGGAATCAGACCGTTCGCCGTGGCGATTTCCTCGGCAATCTCCGAGTACAGGATGCCCGGCGCGGGTTTCTGCCAGACTTTCTGGTTTTCTTTGCCGGAGAGTTTGTATCCCTTGTCGTAGGCTTTGAGGCGGATGGTCGCCACGCCGTCCTCGGGAAAGTCGCAGTCGATTTCCTTGATGACGGCCTTCTTGACCGGGGACAAGTTGCCGACATAACCGAAGCGGGCGACGATCTCGTTGCCCTCTTGAAACAGTGGATCGTCCGTGAACAGCAGCCCCCGGTTCGCCACCGTCAGTTCCATCACGTCCAGTTCCTCTTCGTTGTCTTCGAAGACGAACGACGTGATTTCCTGGGTGATGTCCAAGGATAGCTGTTGTCCCTCGATCTGGATGAGGAACGTCGGTTTGAATACGTCGAGATCCATCCGGCCTCCGGTCGGGCGCACAGCGCCCTCGGAGGTTATCTACCGGAAGACGGAGAGAAAGAGGGGATTTGTGGAGAGAATAAGGATTCCAGGAAGGCCGCGATCTGCAAATCAGCCGACGGCGAACAGACTATCCGTGCTTTTTGGCGGAGAGGGCATCTCGTCCCAAGCCCGTCCATCGAGAAGACGACCGTTTTTCTTCTTGTTCACGCCGCCCCATTGCTTAAAAAAGAACGGCACCTTTGATTTGCGGCAACGGTCGCGAATGCCCACGACCCATTCCTCGCGCATCGGTCTGGCGCCAGGGCCGGACTCGCCTCCCACAATAGCCCATTGCATACCACGCAAATCCAGCGCATCCAACGGTCCGAGGAGAGGCTCAAAAGAAACAAACTTGACGTGGGCATTGGTCCTTCGCAGATGGTCAATCCGAAATGCGTAGTCTTGGTTTTCTACGCTAACCCCCATCCAGATATGCGGTTCCCAGGGGACTACCCGATCAAGTTCCTCCAAGCGCTCCGCCCGTTTCGTGAGCACTTGATATTGATGCCAATTGGCCTTACGCATGACCTCGAAAACACGAAGGATGAACTCCGTCGGGACCGATTTGTGGAAAAGATCGCTCATCGAATTCACGAAAATGGTCTGTGGCTTCTTCCAGGTCAACGGCAATTCGAGCGCGTGTTCGTGGACGGCCACGCTGAATCCATTGGTGTAGTTGGCCTGGCCCATCGCCTTCAATCTTTTCGCCATACGTTCGGCATAGCAGTGCTTGCAGCCCGGGCTGATCTTGGTGCAACCCGTCACCGGGTTCCAAGTCGACTCCGTCCACTCTATAGAGGAATTAGACGCCATAATCCGACACCTTACTTTCTAAATGAAACAAGCACGTTATCGCCGAATGTTCCCTTACGCCGTTTGGCAGCAGGGGGATCGGCTGTTATTTTCCCTGCGTTTTCAAGGGTGCAGAGCGCTTCCTTGTAATTGCGCGCAATAAAAGGTCTGTCCACGCTGTGCTTCTCATAAATCTGTCTCATCGTCAGTCGCTGACCGGCGAAATCCACGAGCAAGTGTTGCTGCAACTCGTCCAGTGGTTGATTCAGATCGAAAAGGAGACCTTGCTGGAGGCCGTTTGCAGGCACGAACGAAAAGCTGGGAACGCCCTGTTCCGTTTCGGAACTGGCCGCGGCCATAATTCCTTTCATCACGTCGTAACCCTTGAAGTGCTTGGTCACGAGTATGAGGTGATGAGTTGTCCTGCGCCCAGAATCGTTCTTGAATCCAAATGGCAGCACGAATCCATAGCCGTATTGTTTGAGGGCCATTGAGAGTTCGTTGATGATTCGTGATGCGCGTTCAGGAGGTGACAAGGGATCGAGTTCGACGCCAAGACGAGCTGCGCGTTCAGCTCCGAACAGCGCACACATGTGCTCATGGACTCTGGGATTGCTGAGGCCCGCATTGATGCGTGAGTAATTGAAGAAGAAGATGCAGTCGCATCCCCAATTCTTCAGAAATGCATTCACGAGATTGAGGGTCAGTCCTTTGTATCCCCACGGGTCGACAAAGGCCAACAGGGGTATCGTATTGATACGTGCGAAATCTTGGGCGATATTATCGCCTACTTCTTCGTGCCAGATAACCGGTTTGTATTTCAGATTACCGACACCAGGCAGTGAGTTAATGGCAGATTCCAACGAGCGTACATTCTCATCATCCTTGTCGTTGAAAATCGTAACAAGACGCGCAGCATATTCGGGTTTGGCAATCGCTTTTTCGATCACACGAAGGGGAGTTGACTTGGCTCCGTCCTTGTATCGACCGGGACCTGCAAACAAGTCGACATAACCGATCCGATTCTCACTTCGGTCCGGATGCGACTTCTGAGCGCCGATAATGATACCGGCCCAACTGTCGAAATACTTCTCCACAATCGTTGCCTTGACCAACGATTGTTCGGTAGTCTCATCGAAGAAACTGCTGTCTGCCATTGCAGAATTACCCTCTGGGTTCCACCGTATATGAGGCTGAATCCAAGCACAAGACGCTAAGCCTCTGGGCTGATTATACACGTTTTATACCCCCTTCACGCGAAGTGGTCGGGCTCCGGAATGCGCAAAACCATTCCGGGTTGAATGCCGAAATGAAACGGGAGGTCGTTGCCGTCGGAGATGATCCACCAGAGATCGGTGTCACTGAAATAGCGGTACGCGAGCACATCGAGACGGTCACCCGTCACGACCGTGTGAAACCGGTCGTCGGGCCTGGGCGTGATTTCAACCGGCAGTCGGACACCAAGGTATTCCTTGCTGCCGTCCTTCAGCATCTCGCAATCCTTGTATCGCGATTCATTCATGATTACGCCCTCGCTTCGCTCGGTCCCTTGGACTGCTCCACGTATTCTTCAAGGGTGATGTCCACCTCGGCGCGCTGCGGCGCGAGCGTGCTCTGGTCGAACAGGTGAAAGAACCGCGCCTTGACGTTCGGCACGATGCACACCACGCCAGGAAAGAGATCCCCGAAAATGAACAACACACGGTGGGGCGCGTTCTTGAGCATCGTTCCGTCGTGTTCGGGATACTGAAGGCTTTGCAGCCAGCGGACCTTTTCCCTCACGGGTCCCTTGAAAAACTCGACCTTGAACGAGATTTTCCGCGCCTCGCCCGCCACGAACTGGTACCGCGGATGACTCATGCCGGGCACCTTGATGGCCGCGTACGCGGTGCTTTTCTCGTCCGCAATCTCGTTCGGGTTGTATTGGAATTCCAATCGTTCGCCCGTATCCACGTCCACGAGATATGCCGTAATCGTCTGGCCCGGACTGTTCATGCGCGCCTCCTGTTACAGCGTCTCATAGTTCTTCACCTTCCGCTCGCGCAGGTCCTTGTACACGGACTGCGCAACCTGACGTCCGTCCAGATACGTGCTGACGGACACCGCTATCGGGCGTTCCGCAAGCCCGTCGAGCCTGGAAATCGCCGTTTCCATGAGATACCGGATGGCCTGTATGCCGTCTTCGGACTGCGGCGCCGTCGAGGTTCCGGCAGACGTCCCGCGCGTGCTTCCAAGCAATCGGGCGCGTTCCGGGGGTAATTCGTTCTCACGGACGACTACCGGTACAGGCTCTGTTTCCTGCACGAGGGTTCGAGTGGCCGGTATAGTCGCGTAAACGTCAGGTGCGGGCAACATCTGCGGCGCTATGTGCGGCGTTAAAGGCAAGCCACCGGTGACACGAGGCACTGGACCTGCTATTTGTGGCGCGAGTTCCATCCTCCCTGCGATTGTCGGCGCCGTACGAGGCGGTACAGGGGACAACATGGCGTCCACACGCACGGGAGCAATGGACGTGGGCATGACAGGCCGGAAAATCGCATCACCCCGCAGTGTTGGCAGTCCACTGGGAAGAGCAGGAGACACCGCTCCGGCCACCGATAGTTCCGGAACCGGTCCGGCCAAACGAGGACGCAATCCCATGTCGCCTGTAATCGCGGGCACGGGCGCACGCAAGCCGGGACGCAGCGCGAGGTCCGAATTCAACGAAGGGATGTCTGCGGCCACGCGCGGTACGAGATCGAGACTCGCAGTCTTTGCGGGAATTGTACCCGCCAGGTGAGGCACAAGGTTCACGCGTCCCGTAGCCGCCGGAACGCCGCCTGTCATCACAGGATTGACTGCGGCATCCATTGCGAGTTTTGGATGAGGTACTGTAAGACGAGGCATCAAGCCAAGGTCGCTGGTCACGTTGGGGACAGAGCCATGTACCTCGGGAAACAAGGCCAGCCTGGACGTCAAACCCTGCACGGGATTCACGATATATGGCGAAAGCCCAATTTCTTGACCCGGCACTTGTGGCGTACCAGACAGCACCGGCGTTGCGGCCAACTCCGTGGACAAGAATGGAAGGGGCGAAACCATGCCCGGCGTGAGAGTCGCGCTGCCTGCTATCACCGGAAGGCTGCCCTCCACAAAGGGAGAGACCGCTACGTTCGCCGCCAGCGTTGGAATGGAATCCCGCACGACAGGCGTCAGACCCAGTTCACCGGAGGTAAGGGGAGGTTGCCCCTTCATCACTGGGGCCAACTCGAGGAAGGATGCTACAGGCGGGATCGGACTGGACACATGGGGACGAAGCGCCACGTCGCCAGGCACCATCGACGGCTTGCCTGCAATCACCGGAGAGAGGTTCACGTATGTGTCGAGGGACGGTATGCTGCCCGACATCGACGGACTCAGTAGCAAGTCCGTACCGGTTGCCGCCGGCATCTGGGGCATCACAGGACGCAGAAACATGTCCGCGGCTACGGACGGAACAGGCGATGTGCGCACCGGTGTCAACAAAAGATGTGCCGGGATTTCCTGTGCAGCCATATTCGGCTGCGCGGCTACTGCAGGCAGAGCCATTCCCGCAACCGTGCCCGCAAGCAATAGAGACTTCGCCGCGCCGACAAGAACGTTTCCAGTGAATCCGGATACCCTGTCGACCGCGTTCCGAAGCGCCAGCACAAAGGCTTCCGCCGCCGAAGCGATCTCGGGGAGGACGCTGTCAACCACGCCGGAAATCTTGCCAGACTGGGCGGGAGTCGTCGCTGTCGCCTTCTCGCGCCCGGTGAAGGGCATCATGTTCCATGCCTGCCTCAGCGCGTTCTTCGCGGACTCGACCGGCGAAGCCAGAACGTTCTGGATTCCCGCGACCGTGGAATCGAGCATGCCTTTCCCGCCAACCGTGGCGGAGTGGATAAGACCGCTCACCGAAGACCTCATCCAGTCCCATGTGCCAGACGCCGCGCCGCGAACCGTCTCCCACGAACGCGAAGCGATGGACGCCAGACCATCGAACGGCGCGCGCAACCACGAGCCCGCGTCTTGGGTGAGCGACGTCATCCGTCCCCAAGCCGCCGTCGCGGTGGTTGTCAGCCCTGTCCATGCCTGTCCTGCGGCGTTTGCTATCTCCGCAAATGTGTTCGTAATCGTTCCGGCCGCGTCGCTCGCGGCGGTCGCGATGCCGCTCCACACAGAAGCCGAATCCTCTCGGAGCGTGTTCCAGACAGCCGCACCGGTTGCAGCCATCCACTCCTGCGCCGCAGTCACGGCGGAAGCGGCAGACTGCGCAAGAGAGGCGGCCCTGTTCCAAGCGTTGGCCGCGCCTTGTTCAATGCCGTTCCATGCGGCGGAAGCAACGCCTGCTATCCAGCGAAACGGGGCTGTCGCGGCACTCGCCGCCATACTTCCAGCGGCCTTCATTCTATCCCACACCCCGCTTCCGCCCGCTGTGATTCCGTCCCATGCGCCGCGTGCAACGTCCGCCGCCTTGCGGAACGGCCACGAGACGACGGACACCAATCCGGACACCGCCGACCTCAATGCGCCCCACGCCCAGGATATCGCGTGGACGGCGGTCCTGAGCGCGAGTCCCAGCACCTTGCCGGGCAACCAGATAACTCCCAGCATGCCCTGCGCCAGCGTCTTCAGGAGCGCCGTACCCGACGCCGTCAGGTCGGACAACGGCCCCTCCTCCGCGTCGGAGAACGGCAGCAACCGGCGCAACCAGCCCAATGCCTTTTTCAGCATTTGGTAGGGCAACGTCACCGTTGCCCAGATTCCCCGGGCAAACGCCATGAGTACGGCCTTGCCCGCCTGGAAAAACCCCAGGTCGCCGGACAGGAAGGAACGCACCGCACCGAACACATTCACCAGCGTGCTCACCAAGGGCAGATTCAAGAAAACGCTCGTGAGCGTGGATGCCATACTTGCCAAGAGACGCCACGCGCCCACAAAGAGCGCCTTGATCCCATCCAAGATCGCCGTTACGACGTCCCACGCCCAGCGGAAAGGCGCTACGAGGAATCGGAGCACCGCGCCCCCTATATTCTTCAGTCCCTCCGTCAGAGACACGTCCCCCGTCAATATCTGCCAGACGGAATAGATCACCTGTCCAGCCAGGCGGAATGCCTCTACGAGCAGGCGAACCGGAAGCAGGAATTTCAGGATGAAGCGCGCGGATTCCACAAAGGCCGTGACGATTATCTTCGCGAGCCAAACCACCGCCCGAACCACCAGCGCAAGCACACGGGCGACGAGAACCAGTGGATAGATGAGTCCGCGCAGAATGAAAGCGCCTGCCTGGGCGATGACGCCCAGAACCGTCCCCAGTACCTGCCCGAAGGTCTGGAACGACGAGGCATCCGCCGCCGTGCCCATGACGCCGAACACTTCCACGATGGAAAAGAGGGCGCGCCAGAAGGTCATGCAGGCGTCCACCAGCGCCCGGACCGGCGGTTCCAATATCGCACGCACCC
>Ga0116193_1000920_pt1 | contig 26122 bp, 32 predicted proteins | sample AD_UKC115_MetaG_FD_89892 | JGI IMG/M metagenome (GOLD analysis project Ga0116193, IMG submission 89892) | Active sludge microbial communities of municipal wastewater-treating anaerobic digesters from Hong Kong - AD_UKC115_MetaG | ecosystem: Engineered > Bioreactor > Anaerobic > Digestate... | reverse complement strand
TCCACCCCCACCAAAAAAAAATTATTACCCAATAAAAAAAATACCAAATAAATTTATTATTGTTTTTGATACTCTTTCAAATCTTTAATTCTTTTTTTATATTTCCAATATTTAGATATCTCTTTATCTTTTTGGATTTTAGCTAATTTATTAGCAATAGAATTACGAGCTTTAATCTCTATATTATCATCTAAAGAAGGTAATGAATCAAGATTATATTTATTTTTTAAAGCTTGTAAAATTAAATAATCAGCAATATGGGGATTTTTTGGAAGTAAGGGGCCATGTAAATAACTACCAATCACATTTTTATATATCAACCCTTCACATTTATCTGAACCATTATTCCCATTACCTAACTTAACTGTTCCAAATGGCTCATAATTATGATAAGTACGACCACCATGGTTTTCAAATCTCACTACAACTTTAGGGGATAAATTTAGATTGTTTTCAATCAAAATGTTACCAATAAATCTTTCAGGTTTAGATTCAGTATTAATATCTAATAATTCTAAACAAGGAATATTATTCTGGTTTAAGTCTAAATAATCATTTCCTAACATTTGATAACTACCACAAATAGCTAAAACTACTCCATCATTTTCAATATAATTATCAAACTTACTTCTTTTTGCAATTAAATTCTTGGAAACAATACTTTGCTGATTATCAGAACCTCCACCAATTAAAACCATGTCAATGTCCTCTTCATTAATAGATAAATCGGAACCTAATGTTGAAACAATATGATTGACTTCAATTCCTCTCCATTCACATCTTTTAATGATACATTGAGTATTCCCTATATCTCCGTACATGTTTAATATATCCGGATACATATTAATGATATTTAGTTTCATGTTGCTCATAACTTATTTATTTTTTCATTAATTCTTTTTGTTTGTCATATAAAATTTTTCTAGCTTCTGGCATTCCTGTAAAAGTTCCAATTATGTAAGATTTATTATCTTCAGATAAAATATTGTTCATTGCAGGTTTAATGTCAAATCTATCTTTACTAGGGTATATTCTTATTTTTGAAGTTGGAAAACCTGCATATTTAAGTCTTAATGCTACATCTTCTGCTCTAGTTCCAGTACAATAAAAATTTTTGATATTTGGTATTTCTAATACTTTTTCAAAATTCGCATCCCAAATCCATGAAATATCTTCTCCATCAGCAGGATAATCATTTAAGATAAACATTAAAGATTTTTCATTAGGATTAATACAAAATGCAGCAAGAACTTCACTTAATCCTACTGGATTTTTACTTAAAACTAGAACAACTTCTTTATTTTTCAAATTTATTTTTTCCATTCGTCCAAGTTTATATTCGAAACTTATAATCCTATTTTTTATAGTTTCATAATCTAAGCCTAGCTCACTAGATAGTGCAATTACTGCTAAACAATTGTATAAATTATATATTCCCATTAAATTTAGTCTGAATGATTTTTGTTCATTACAATATCCAATTGAAAAATCGTAATATCCGTCATGTGAAGTAACTGACATTAATTTATAATCAGAAGGAGGATTTTTAGCTCCACAATTGTTACAATGGTATTGTCCAATACTTCCATAATTAATAAAATCATATTCTAATCTATTTCCACATATGGGGCAGAATACAGATTCAAATACGTCCATTTGTTTTTTAGAATTTTCAGTTTTGCCATGGCTGTAATATATTTCTGGATTAGGTAAATCACTGAAGTATAGACAAGATGGATTATCTGCATTTAAAATTAAAATTGTTTTAGAATCAGTTATTGCATCATGAACCATTTTAATGGTGTTTTCAACTTCACCATATCTGTCTAGTTGATCTCTGAAAAAATTGGTTATTATGATGTAATTAGGGGTTATTTGTTGGGTGACTTTGGGAACAGTACCTTCATCTACTTCGAAAACTCCACAATCGTAATGTTCTTGTTTGTTAATGATAAATGGGGTTACAACACCATTAATTAGGTTGGATCCGTTTAAATTTGAAGTAATGTTGTTGTATTTTCCTTTTAGGACATGATTTAGTAGGTTATTAATTGTGGTTTTGCCATTAGTTCCAGTAACTAGTATGGTTCTATCACATTTTTCTCCCATTTCTTTAAGTAAGTTGGGTTTTATTTTCATACTTACTTTTCCGGGGAGTGCTGTTCCTTTTTTTCCGCTTATTTGTAAGATTTTATATGTGGTTTTACCTGCATACATTGATATTTTTGTTGTTAAGTGCCCTTTCATTTTTTTTGTTTTTCCTTGAAAATCAATTTTTTTTTTTTAAGTGATTAAACTTTTTAATTTTTTCTAATATTATTTTATTAATTTTAAACTATTTAAAAGTTTTATAATAGTTTTAATGAACATAATTTTGTAAAATTAGTTAAAAATATGAATATATTTCATTTATTATGGGGTAATGTATTAGTGTAAAAAATATATTACACTTATTGTTAAAAAGCTTTCAAAATAAAAGTAAAAAATATATTACGAAAAATAACGAAAAAAAAAAATAAAAATAAAAACAATAATTAATAATTAATTTCAATAGTTTTAATCAAATTATACAAAGTTTTATTTATAGGAACATCTACCCCATATTTTTCCCCAAGAAATATAACCTTACCAGTTAAAGAATCAATTTCAGTTTTCTTCTTTCTCTGAATATCCTGTAATGTAGAAGAAACATGATTATAAGTATCAGGAACTAACTTAGAATAAAAAACATCCTCATATTCCCTAGCATTACTCCAATTAGTCCGATAACCAACAGCATCCATAACCTCAAAAATTTCTTCAATAACACAATTCATAATATTAATTGAATACTCATTTTCAATCAATTTACCATAATTAACCCCTAAAACAGCACCAAGAGGATTAAGAGCACAATTATATAACATCTTAGCCCATAACCATTTATCAAGATCATTACTAATTTCACAAGGAATACCAGATAAAGAAATCTTATCAGCAATTACTTTTAAACAATCAACATCAACACCCTGTAAAGAACCAAGTAAAATAGGTTCAGTATGAACAGTAACTTCACTAATATTTCTCTCAGGTCTCTTAAACCCAGTAATCACACGAGCACAAAAAACTTCATCTTTGGAAAAATATCTTAAATAAGGTTCATCATTACCAAAACCATTCTGAAAAATAATAATCTTAGCATTATCCTTTAAAATATTCTTATTATCATTTAAACAATTACTTATATCCTCATTAGAAATTGTTTTACTACATACAAATACAAAATCAAAATTATCACTAGGCATATTTTTATAATCAGTATAAACAGTATAATCCTCAGGTTTAAAAGAAAAATGTTTAAATATACCAGTTCTCCTAATTCCCTCTTTTTTTAATTTTTGGGATGTTTCACCTTTAGCAAAAAATGACACATTCACATTTTGGGAAAGCATAGATGCTCCAAGCCCTATACCAATAGCCCCAGCTCCATCAATTAAAATATTCATATAAAAAATCACCTACTAAATTCCAATACATTAAAAAAAATAATTAAGGCTTTTATTTTTCAGTTAAAAAAAAATAATTAATCGATTTTAAAAACCCTAAAAATAATGAATATTATTTTTAAATTAATAAAAAAAATTTATAAAAAAACCCTTTGTTTTATAAAAAAAGATTTAAAAAAAAATATTATTAAAAATAAATAATAAATCTATTTTTTACAAATATTATAAAAATTCATAAAAATCTCATCACCACGAGGAGTAGTATGAACTTCAGGATGGAATTGAATACCATAAATATCCTTAGTTTTATGTTTAATAGCTTCAATATCACATAAATTACTATCTGCTATAATTTTAAATTCATCAGGAAGTCTAGCAATTTCATCTTTATGACTACTCCAAACATCCATATTTGGAGATAACCCCTCAAATAAACCTTCATCATCAGTTATATTAATAGTTACTTGAGCATAACTTTCAGTATCACTACTAGTAACTTCACCATCAAAAGCTTTAGCAATTAATTGATGACCAAGACAAATTCCAAGAATAGGAACATTACAATTCTTAATATACTCAATAGTATTACCAGCACCTTCAGCTGAAGGTCCACCCCCAATAATTAAACCAACAGGATCCTTTTCACTTATTTCCTCAAGACTCAATGAATTATCTACAAGTTCAGAAGGAATATCTAAATAAGATAAACTTCTTTGGATTCTATGATTATACTGTCCTTTATTGTTTATAATTATTATTTCACTCATAAAATTAACCCAATTTATATAATTATTAAATATATGTTTGTATTATCTAGTAATTAAATTTATATAGTATACATTATAGATAATAGCTTATGGAATTTGAAGATTTAATATTTATTATCATTGCAATACTTGTTGCAGTAGTAATTTTTAAAGTATTCATGTGGTTACTACCAGTAATAGTAGTTTTATTAATAGCCTACTTTATCTATGTTTACTTACAAGATAGAAAAGATAAATACTAAATTTTAACAAATTTAAACTTTTTTTTATAAATTCATTTCGTTAAATGCAGTTGTACTAGCGACAGCTCCTTCACCACAAGCTACAACCCATTGTTTAACTCCACCAGTAATATCTCCAGCAGAATAAACATGATCCATATTAGTTTTTTGATTTTTATCTGTGATAATGTATCCATTCTCATCTAAATCCACACCCAAATCTTTCGCTAATTCATTTTGAGGTAAATCTCCAATAGATACAAAAACAGCATCAGTTTTAACTTCTTCTATGCTACCATCAGTTTTTTTAAGAATTACACTTTCCACAGTTTGACTACCCTTAATCTCTTTAACTGTAGATTTCCAATAAACATCAATTCCTTTTTTTTCTAAAGCAGTTTGTAAATAACCTTCAGCCCGTAATTCATCACGTCTATGAACTAAATGAACATTACAACCAAGATTGGATAAAAAAATTCCTTCCTGAGCAGCACTACTTCCCCCACCAATCATAAGAATATCTTTTCCTTTAAAAAACATTCCATCACAAGTAGCACAATATGAAACTCCTCTACCTTTAAACTCTTCTTCACCTGGAACATTTAATTCTCGATGTTTAGATCCAGTAGCTAAAATAATTGACTTAGTATGATAAGTGTCTTTATCAGTTTCAACAGTAAAAGTCTTATCAGATTCTTTGACAATATTAACAATATTCTCCATTTCATTAATTTGACAATACTTTTCACATTGCTTTTTAGTATGAGCAATAAGACTCATACCTGCAATATGTTCATAACCAGGATAATTTTCCATTGCAGGAACTTCTAATCCTAACCCTCCAGTTAAACCTTTATCAATTAATAAAGTTTTACTATTCTGTCTACCCGCATATATTCCAGCAGTTAAACCAGCAGGTCCAGCACCAACAATGATTATATCATATTCTTCCATACTAAATCATCTCCACAAAAAAATTTTTATAATTCTAAATTCTTTTTTGAATCTCTTCACTAACAAATTTATTCACAATACTTCCATCAGCTTTACCCTTTAATTGTTTCATACTCATTCCCATTAAAGGACCCATAGCTCCCATTTGACGTTCATTAATCATATTGGAATTCTTTTCACAAATATCTTCAATAATCTTATGAACCTCATCTTCACTTAATAAAGTAAGATTATTTTCTTGAGCTAAAGTTTCAACATCCTTATTTGGCTCATCACTTATAGCAATTAAAAGCTTATTTAAAGCATCTTTACTAATCTTATTATCCTTAAGTAATTGGAACATACTTACTAATTTATTTAATGTAATATTATTTATATTATGATTATCCCTTTTAATTTCTTTTAAATCATATGCAAGAACACTAGCTACAGGTGTTGAATCAACATCAACCTTTTTAATAATACTTTCAAAAGTATCTGCTTCTTGTGTACGTACTAATTGATTAGCTAAATCTTCACTTAAACTATATTCTTCAATAATTCTAGCTTTCTTTTCATCAGGTAATTCTGGAAGATTACTTGCAATATCATTTAAATGATCTTTACTTATTTGGAATAAAGGTATATCAGTTTCAAGATACATTCTATTAGCAGTTGCAAGAGGTCTCATATACTCAGTATTTCCATCTTCTAAACATTTTCTAGTTTCTTCAATAACACCATCAAAAGCCATTTGACTTCTACGTATAACCTCTTCAAGTGCACTAGTAGCAACATCAGGCTTTTCAGCAACTATAATAATAGCATCTTCAGGTCCAACACTTAAAAATTCTTTAAGTTTATCTACTTCTTCTTGTGAAATTCCATATGCAGGTAATTCATCAGTATGGAATATTCCATGAACTCCACGTTTTTTAGCATAACTAGATAATTCTGTTCCAAATCTTCTTCCCGGTTGAACTTCTAAACCAATTAACTCATCAAATCCTTTAAGAACTATAGCTTTAACACTTTTTGCATGTGCTAAAATTTTACTTTCAGTATTTTCGAAAACATCATCAACATCAAAAATCTTATCTATAACTTCAGCATCACGTTTTTCTAACTGTTCTTTAATTTCTAATAATTTTAATTGACGTGTAACTTCACGTTCAACAATCTCAGGCATTAAATCTAAATCTTGAACACCTTTAATCTCTACACGTGCACCTTTAGCAATAGATATATTCAAATCTTGACGTATTGTACCTAATCCTCTTTTAACTTTAGTACTACGTAAAACTTGACCAATCATATATGCAACATGTTGAACTGCTTCAGGATTATGTACACTTGGATCAGTTGTAATTTCAGCAAGAGGTATTCCTAATCTGTCAAGACGGAATTCAGTAAATGGACCATCACTATCCACTCTTCTAGCAGCATCTTCCTCTAATCCTAATGTTTCAATTTTAACTCTACCATATGGAGTATCTAAGTATCCATCTGTTGCAAGTAATCCTGTTCTTTGGAAACCACTAGTATTACTTCCATCAATAACTTGTTTTCTCATAGTATGAAATTCATCAACTACCTGCATATTTAATAAAGTTGCAAGTGTTAAAGAAATATCTAAAGCTTCTTTATTCAATGCATGAGGAGGTTCATCATCAGTTTCCACAAGACAAGTATGATAATTATAGGATTCATAATTAAATCTTTGTTTTTGCATTGATTCCTGATATGCTGCTCGATCTATCTGTCCAAGTTCACTTTGAGTTGGTCTTAAAATTCTTTTGATTTCACTATCAAAGTTATCATCACGTAATTCTGTAGGGCAAGGACAAAATAGTTTACTTTCAGTATCTAATTGTTGATGAACTTCTAATCCCATTTTAAGTCCTAATTCTTTCCAATCTCTACTCATAAATAATGTCTCCCATTTAATTTAAGAAATATTTCACAGAACTACTATTATTTAATTCACCAGCAATATTAGTAGTCATAATATTTTCAACTTCATCTAAACTATCACTTTGACCAAGAGCCCAAGATAATTTAACATAAGCAGTCTCAGGTGTCATATCCGCACCACTTATAACATTAGCTCCAATAAGCTCTCTACCAGTACTATAAACATTCATATTAACAGTACCATAAATACATTGTGAAGTCATAACAACAGCAATTCCTTCTTCATTTGCTCTTTCAAGAGAAGGTATTAAATTATTAGGAACATGACCTAAACCAGTACCCTCAAGAACAATTCCCTTAAATCCTTTATCAATATGATAATCAATTAACTCACTTGTAATACCTGGAAAACTTTTCACAAGTGCAGTTTTTTCTTCAATACTAGTATTCAATTTTAAATCTCTAGACCCTCTTTTATGATAAGATAAATTAGTACTAATTATTTCACCATGTTTTAATTGAGCAATTGGTTCAGAATCAATACTTCTAAAAGTATCACGACGACTAGTATGCATTTTACGAACCTTAGTACCCTTATGTAAACTACAAATCTTATCATCTAAATTATCATGCATACAAACAGTAACATCAGCAATATCAGATTTAGCAGCACCCACACTATTATAAAGATTTATAAAAGCATCAGTAGAAGGACGGTCACTACTTCTTTGAGCACCAGTAACAACAATAGGAACTGGAGTTTCAATCATAAAACTAAGAGCAGCACTAGTATAATGCATAGTATCAGTACCATGAGCAACTACAACACCATCACAACCATTATTAATATCATCAGCAATAGATTTAGCTGCTTCCACCCAATATTCAGGACGCATATTCTCACTTAAAATATTATATAATGCTTTAACATCATAATTAGCAATATCTAACAATTCAGGATTTGCACGAAGCAAATCTCCAGCAGTAAATGCCGGATGAACAGCACCAGTCTTATAATCAATAATACTAGAAACAGTACCACCAGTAGAAATAATAGAAATATTCATCTTATCAGAATCTTTCTCAATTTCCACATCATCATAACCAATCTTAGGTTTATCACCCTTTTCAATTAAACTAATATTAGCATTTTCAATGTTAATTCCAACATTATACCCACTATCAAGTTTAATAACAAGGAAACCATCTTCAGCATCATTAGATCTATCTAAAATTATCCCTTCATAGGAAACATCCTCTTTTACAAGAGACACAGTATCTCCAATTGAAACACCTGCATCTTCAAGGAATTTTCCTGTTAATTCTTTGTAAGTCATTAAAATATACCTCAATAAAAAAAATTTTATAAAAAATAGTAAAAAAGTAAAAAAAATAAAGTTTTAAAAATTTAAGCCACAGGATTTTCTCTCATCCATTTAGCTCCAGCTCTTAAAACTTTAATATTAATATCAATCAATTTAGGTTTAGCCGCAAAACTTTCAGCAATACCTTTCTCATATGCTTCAGGTCTGATAAGTTCACCTTCCCCACCTAATTCCATAATAGCACCAAGAATAGCAGTATTCATAGCTTTAGGATTACCAATTTTACTTGCAATCTCTCTAGCCGGAATTTTAACTATCTTAACACTTTTTTTAGCATGTAAATCATCATGTGAGAAATCTCCAGCACGAGAATCATAAAGAATTGTACCATTATCTTTAACATCCACAGAAAATTTCATTAATGCAGATTTATTTAAAGCAATTAAAACATCACATGCTTCTACAACAGGTGTACCAATAGTATGAGGACTAATAGTTACACTACAATTACTAGTACCGCCTCTTTGTTCAGGACCATAACTAGGATACCAACTAACATGATTACCCTCAGCACATGCTGCTTGAGCTAATGTTAAACCAGTACTTAAAACTCCTTGACCACCGAATCCAGCACATTTAACAGTAATATCTTCAAAGTCTTCATCATCTTTTAAATCAATTTTCTTAGAACGATCAATTTCAAAAATTTCATCAAGCTTTTCTAAACTATAATTAGATTCGTCACGTACAATAGGATCAACATCTCTAGAATTATCTCTGAATCTTCTAACAGGGAACTCTTCAGCCATTTCATTTATAAGGAAATCTTCTGTTCCTTGTGCATCACGACGTAAATTAGTAGGGCATGGGGATAATATTTCAACAAATGCATAACCTTTACCCTCTTTTTGAATAAGTAATGCTTTACGAATAGCTATTTTAGCTTTTCTAATAAGTGAAGGTGTTGCAAGAGATACACGTTCAATAAATACCGGTGCTTTAAGATTATCTAATAATTCGCACATATGCATTGGGTATCCAGTATTATTCGCATCTCTTCCTTCTTGACAAGTTTTAGTTTTCTCACCAATAAGGGTAGTTGGAGCCATTTGACCTCCAGTCATTCCGTAAACAGTGTTGTTTACAAAAAATACTGCAATTTTTTCTCCACGGTTAGCTGCTTGGATTGTTTCATTTAAACCTATACTTGCAAGATCCCCATCACCTTGGTAACTCATTACAATACTATTTTTTTCAGCACGACTAATTCCTGCACCTACTTCAGGTGCTCTTCCATGAGCTGTTTGAACATTTCCACAGTTAAAATAGTAATATGCAAATACTGAACAACCTACAGGGGAAATCATAACACTACGATCTTGGATTTCAAGTTCATCCATAACTTCTCCAATTAATTTGTGAAGTATTCCATGTCCACATCCAGCACAATAATGAGTGTTTTTAATATCATTTCCTTTACGTGGGAATTCATCATTAATACTATCTGGTTTTTTAAGTATTTTCATTTGATAATCAGGGTAACCTGGTACATTCTCATATTCTTGATTTTGACTCATATTCTCACATCCCTCAGTCTATTACCCTATGTCTTAAGATATCATCATTATCTAATTCGTCTTTATATTCTTCATCGTGAGTATAGTCAATATGATATTTTCTTTCTTTAGAATGTAATTTATATTCTTCATCAATACCTGCATCTACATATACTCTGTTTAATATATCTTGTAATTCTATTAAGTTACCACCCATACGATTAACAAGACTTACATCTTTACAGTATGCTGCAGATTTTATATCTTCAAGTAATTGTCCATTACTCATTTCTACACTTATAAATTCACAGCCTCTTTCTGAAAGTTCCCCAATTTTTTCTTTTGGGAATGGGAATAAAGTTATTAAACGTAATAATCCTACTTTAACTCCTTTCTTTCTAGCAATATCTACTGCGGTTCTTGCTACACGACTACTAGTTCCGTATGCTACAAGTACAATTTTAGCATTGTCTAATTTGTATTCTTCACAAACCACTTCATTTTTTTCAATTTCTGCATATTTTTCTTGAATATAAAAGTTAAAGTCTTCTAATTGATCGAAGTCAAGAAAGATACTTGTTACAAGATTATCTTTTGTTTCTTTATTTCCTCGAACAGCCCAACTGTTATCTGGTGTTGGTTTAAATGATTTTTCAGGGAATTGTAATGGTTCAGCCATTTGTCCAAGTACAGCATCTGCAAGTACCACTACAGGGTTTCTGTATTTATCTGCTAAATTAAAGGCTTTCATTGTTAAATCGCACATTTCTTGAACACTGTTAGGTGCTAAAACAATGTTTTTATAGTTTCCGTGCCCTCCACCTTTCACAACCTGATTATAATCTCCTTGTTCTGGACCAATATTACCTAATCCGGGTCCTGCTCTCATTACATCAACAATAACTGCAGGTAATTCTGCTCCTGCAAGGTAAGTGAATCCTTCTTGCATAAGACTTATTCCTGGCCCGGATGATGCGGTCATTACTCTATGGCCAGTTGAAGCTCCTCCATAAATCATATTAATACTAGCTTCTTCACTTTCAGCTTGTATAAATGTACGTCCTGCTTTAGGGAAATATTTACTTGCTTCGTGAAGTACTTCACTTGCTGGTGTTATTGGGTAACCGAAGTAACAATCACAACCAGCATATAATGCTCCAACAATAACAGCGGTGTTTCCTTTTACCATTTGACTACTCATATTTATACACCTGCTCCTTTTCGTTTTTTAACTGGTATGTGAACTTCAATTGCTAATGGTTCTGGGCATGTATAATAACAATCTCCACATCCACTACAACCTTCTCCAGTATATTCTGCATATTGGTATCCTTTGTCATTAATTCCTTCACTTAAGACTAAGCAACCTTTTTTACAGTAAAGTATGCATCTACCACATGCTTTACAATTATTTTTATTAATGACAGGATATGCGTTTGGTTTATCATTCATATTATCAAGTTCTATCCATAATTTTTATTTAATGATTAATTAATCTTTATTTTCAGATTTTTTAATATCTTCTCCACGTATAGTTCCTCTCATAATTTTTCCACTAATAGTTTTAGGTAATTCATCTACAAATTCTATTACCCGAGGATATTTATACGGAGCAGTTACATTTTTCACATGATTTTGAATTTCTTTTGCTAATTCTTCACTAGCTTCATAACCACGGGTTAAAACAATTGTTGCTTTAACAACTTGTCCACGTACTTCATGAGGCACACCAGTAATAGCACATTCTAAAACACTTGGATGAGATATTACGGCACTTTCAACTTCGTAGGGTCCAATACGGTATCCACTACTTTTAATTATATCATCATTACGACCTACAAAGTGATAGTATCCATCTTCATCTATCCATGCAGTGTCTCCACTATGATAATGACCCTCATAATTTTTCTTTTCAAATTCTACTGGATTTTTATAATATTCTTTATATAATCCTGCAGGACGACCTTCATCAATACGATAAGTTAATTCTCCACGACTTCCAATATCAACTACATTTCCATCTTTATCAAGTAAATCTATATCATATATAGGATTTAATTTTCCAACTGCTCCAGGTTTAGGATCTAACCATACAAATGTAGCTAAACCAAGTGTAGTTTCAGTTTGTCCAAATCCTTCTTTAATACTTAATCCAGTTTGTTCTTTAAATACTTTAAATACTTCTGGAGGTAATGGTTCTCCTGCTGTAGTTGCATATTTTATGTTAGAGAAATCAAATTGACTTAAATCTTCTTTAATGAGGAATCTGTATACTGTTGGAGGTGCACAGAAAGTTGTAACATTGTGTTCAATCATTTTTTTAATTAAACTTAATCCATTAAATCTATCATAATCGTAAATGAATACAGCTGTTCCAGCTATCCATTGTCCATAAAGGTTTCCCCATACAGCTTTTCCCCATCCTGTATCTGCACCAGTATGGTGAATTCCATCTTCAACTACATTATGCCAATATTTTGCTGTTACAATATGGCTTAAAGCATATGTTGGTTTGTGTGCTACCATTTTTGGTTCGCCACTAGTTCCAGAGGTGAAATAAATTAACATTATATCATCATTTGTAACAATGTCGTCTCCAGTTGGTTTTTCAAATATATCGCTCATTTTTTGGATTTCTTTATTGAAGTTATACCATCCATCAATGTTTTTATCTCCAATTACTACTCTTTCAAATTCATGAGTTTCATGTGTAGTATTGTAATCTTTAATTAAGTAATCTTCTTGTACGGTTACAACCATTTTGATTTCTGCTTTTTCAATACGATATTTTATATCATGTAATTTTAACATGTGTGTTGCAGGTACAGCAATAGCTCCTAATTTATGTAATGCTACCATGTTAATCCACCATTCGTAACGGTTTTTAAGAGTGAGCATTACTGTATCACCTTTACCTATTCCTAATTTTTTGTAAAAGTTTGCAGTTTTGTTACTTAATTTACTTATATCTTCAAATGTGAATGTGCGTTCTTCGTTATCATCACACCATATGAGTGCTTTTTTATTTGGATCTATGCGTGCATATTCATCCACAACATCAAATCCGAAATTAAAGTTTTTTGGGATTTTTAATTCGAAGTTATCCCGGAAATCTTCGTAAGAGTCAAATTCTACTCTTTTTAAGAATTTTTTTAATAGTGATGTCATTTTATTTAGTCCTTAAAATAATAATTTTGATCATAATTATATGAATGTTTTTACATTATAACAGCTAAAAATGTAGCTGGTTCATCGTTTAATGCTACCATAGCATGTCCATAGTTACTATCGAAAATAACTGAGTCGCCAGGGTGTAATTCGATTTCATTATTGTGAATGAATAATTTTAAAGATCCTTCAAGAATGTAATTAAATTCTTGACCTGGGTGGTTATTTAAAGTAGGAGTTTTATCCTCTTTAGGATCAACTGTTACGATAAAAAATTCTGATTTTTTATGGGAAAATCTTTTACAGAGGTTTTCGTATTTGTACTCTTTTCTTCTTTCTACAGTAATTCCTTTCCCCTTTTTTGTAACATCAAACACATTCATTCGTGTTTCTTCTCCAGTGAGTAATAAGGATAGGTCTACTTCAAATATGTTTGCAATTTCATTAAGTAAACTTGCTGGAATGTCTTTTTCTCCTTTTTCATATAAAATGTATGTTTCTTCATCAATTTTTAATTGTTCAGCAAAGTCTTTAATTGAAATATCGGACAATTCTCTTAAATCGCTAATACGAAGTCCGAGTTCTTTATTGAATTCGTTCATATTTTTTACCTACCATATTTTTTTTAAATTTTATTAAATAAATTAATAAACATTATGTAAACTATTTTTTTTGAATTTTAATAAAAATTAGTTATGAAATTGTATTTAATTTAAATATATTTATTTTAGCTAAAATATTAGAAAAAATAGTATAATATTTTAACATAATATAATATCAGTTCTTTTTTAATATATACTTTATTAATTTTCATGATAATTTATGACAAATTAATTGAAATTCATTATTATATATTATTATAAGTAAAAAATTTAATAACAAAAAATTTAGGATATTATAATAAATTAATAGTCTTTATAAATAGAAACTTTAATATAATAATTGTTATAATTTAAACATAAATTAGATTTAAAAAAAAATAAAAAAATTAAAAATATAAATTCAAGGTGAAAAAATAATGTCAGAATCTGATCTTGGTGAAAATGTTATCTTTAAAAAACAATCTGGGGATGTACTAGAAGTAAATCAAAAATATATTGGAATTAAATCCAGAGAAGATGCTTTTATGAGTATTAATTTTAGAGTACCTCCTGAAGATATGGAAGTAATAAAAGGATTCTTCCAAAGTTTTGACATGATAGAACCATTCAAACTAGATATATGTAGTACAGGAGATATTCCAGTATTTTTTAGAGGAATCTCCCCAGTATTAGAAAAAAAAGAATTAGGTAATAATTATTCATTTATGGCATTAACAGTTCAAGAATCTGTAAAAACTCCAGAAGAAATAGATTTATGTCATGAATGTACTGGTTGTGGATTACATTTTGAAAACACACCCCAATAAAAAAAATTAAATCTTATTAAAAATTTAAGGTTGTTAATAAAATGGAAAATGAAAACATAGAACAAGAACAAATTATTAAAGATGAAGATGTAAATTTGGAAGACTATGTTGCATTCCAAAAAGCATCAGGGGACACATTAGCAGTAAATATAAAATATGTTGGAATTAAACAAAGACAAGACCATTTAATGAGTTTTAACTTCCATGCACTTCCAATACATTTAAAAGAAATCATACAATTCTTTGATGATGTGGATAATGTTGGAGATTTAGCATATGATATAAGTAAAACAGGATATGTGCCAGTTAACTTTAGAGGATTATCTCCTGTAGTACGTGAACCAAATTCAGATAGAGAGGTAATGTTCTCAATGTCATTAGTTTTAGAACCAGTTAAAGCTGAAGCTAAAGAATCTTACTTTGATCCAACTTGTGGAAACTGCCCATTCCATCATATAGACTAAAAATTTTGGAGGCATTAAATGCCAAATTCAGAAATAAGTGAATATATTACATTTAAAAGAACTAATGGAGAAATACTAAAAGTTAATCAAAAATATGTGGGAATTAGAGCTAGACAAGATGGAACAATGGCAATTCATTATAAAGCTCCAATGGAAGATACCATAGAAATGGAAAAATTCTTTGATAAATTCACAAATATTGAAAAATTAAAAATGGATATTGGTGATACCGGAGTTTTTGGTGTTAATTATCGGGGCTTAATTGAGGGTAAAGATAAAAATTTACCTGAAGATTATGAATATAAAATATTAATGGTTCAAGAATTTAAATGCCCTAAAAAAGAAGAATATAAAAATATGAAAAAAAGTTCAGAATTTCGTAATAGATTAGCAAAATCTAATGCTGAAAATTAAATTCTCAACAATTTTTTTATTTTTTTCTTTTAGTTATAAATATACTTAATAATGCTAGAATAACTAATCCAATTGGATTTCCTGTTTTTTCCATATTTATATTATTAATTGATTTTTCACTATTATTTGAACAATTACTACTTTCAGAGTAGTTATTTGTTAATTTACTATTTTCTATTTTTTGAATATTCTCTTTAGAATTTCTATTATTTCCATTACTGTTGTTATTTGAATTATTATTAGTATTGTTACTGGAATTAGTAGTATTTGTGCTATTAGTAGTATTTGTAGTTAAAGCACTGAGAATATTAGATAATTTTTCATAATCTGCTGTAGTAATTATAGTTTGATTTTCACTAGTTTTTAATAACTTAAAACTAACACTACCATTATTTAAATCAGCATTAAATGTTTGATTATTAAAATTTAGAGTGAAATCAACAGGTAAATTTACAGTTTCATTTGTATTTGATTTAAGAGAAACAGTTAATACTCCAGAATTTGTTGTTTCTGTAATATTAGTGTTAACATTTAACCAAGTGGAAGGATAATTAATTTCCTTATCAAAATCTAAAACAAATCTATTAGTCCAATTAACAGGGTATTCTGTAGTATTTTCAGGATTATTCACTCCCCACCAATTATTATCAAAATTAGATTTAGTATTTGTTCTGAAAAGATAGATATCACTACCACTAACAGCTGTATTGTTTTCAATTATACAATTGTTAATTATGGAACTATTAGCATAATTATAGAGTAAACCTCCTTCATGAGCAATATTGTTAATAAATTTACTCTTTGTTATTACAATGTTTCCACTATTGAAAATAGCACCACCAGTTTCAGCTGTACTGTTTATAATAGTTATATTAGTCATAGTAATTCCAGAGTACCATGAATATATAGTTCCACCCCATCCTGTTGCAGAATTATTGTCAAAACTTGTGTTGCTTATTTTTGATCCAGCAATACGTGATGTAGCTAGTGCTCCACCATCATAGTTTGCAAAATTATTATTAAATTTTGAATTACTGATTTTAACAGTAGAATTATCAACAGAAACTGCTCCACCATTAATTTCTGCATTATTATTATCAAAAATACAATTGTTTATAATTATTGGACTAGTTAAACTGTTTATTGCACCACCACTTCCAGTACTGTTACCATTAATAAAAGTTATATTGATAAAGCTTACTGTAGCACCATTAGAAACTGAAAATATTGAAGAATTAATGTTTTTTCCGTTAATAATTATTGAAGTTGCATTACCATTTCCATAAAATGTTAAATCTTTATTAACAGTTATGCCAGTTTGATTATATATTCCAGGATTTAATAAGATTGTACTTCCAGAGGATGCTGAATTAACTGCATTTTGGATAGAATCATTAGGTGAAATGCTATTTGAACTTTCTTTATTAGTAATGTTTTCATTAGTATTGGCTAAGAGTATATTATTAGAATTATTAACATTATTTGCTATGTTAATTTCCTTTGTATTTGTTGTTATATTGTCATCAGCTAAAACTGCAGGTATAGAAATCATTAATACAATTAGAAAAATGCTTATTGTTAAAATATTTCTTGAAATTTTAATTTTTTCCACCTCCATATATTTTTTTTTATTTTAGGGGTATTGTTTATTAGGTTTAGATTAATCGATATATAATATTTTATACATCGATTTGTTTTTAAAAAAAAGTAAATAGGTAGAAGAAAAAATAAAATTAAAAAAAGAGTAAAAAAAAATTTATAATTGAGTTTCAAACCATTTAACGGTTTCTTGTAATTGTTTTTTAAAATTAGATTTATCAACACTGAAATTAATGTTTTCCATATTTTCAGTATTAGCAAAAGAATGTTTAATATCGCCAGGGCGTTCATCTAAATATTTAGGTTTAATATCTGTATTTAGAACTTCAGCAATAATTTCATATAATTCATTAATAGTCATTGCTTCCCCTGCAGCTACATTAACAATTCCATTATAATCAGATTCAGCTGCAGCTATATTTGCTTTTACAATATCTTTAATAAATATGAAATCACGTGTTTGTTCACCATCACCATAAATTACAGGTTGTTCATTATGAATAATTGCATGAATAAAATTAGGAATTACAGCTGCATATTGTGAGTTAACATCTTGTTTTGGTCCAAAAACATTAAAATATCTTAAAGATGTACTATTTAATCCATAACTTTCAGTAAATGATTTAAGATATAATTCTCCTATTGCTTTAGATGCTGCATATGGGCTTGTTGGCATATAAGGTTCAGTTTCTTTAAGAGGCATATTTGGGTTTTCCCCATAAACTGCACTACTGCTTGAAAATACTATTTTTTTAATTCCTGCATCTTTTGCAGCTATTAAAAGTTTTGCTGTTGCATCAACATTATTTATATGTGTATTCATTGGATTTTCAACACTCATAGGTACACTTGCTGCTGCTGCAAGGTGGAAAATATATTCGTTACCTTCTAATATTGGTTTTAATTCCAAATCGTTTAGGTCTCCTTTTATTAAAGTTAAGTTTGGATGTTCTGGTTTTTTCAAGTTTTCCATTTTTCCTGTTGATAAATTGTCTATTATTGTAACTTTATTGTTTTCCACTAGTTCATCGACTATATGGGATCCAATAAATCCTAGACCACCTGTCACGATTATATTTTTATTTTCCATAATTATTACCTAAAAAATCATTATTTAATTGTTGTTATTTTAATCTAATATTTTTAATTTATTTATTGTTGTTTATATAATCTATGTTATATTATTTAATATTTTTTTTAAATTATATATCATTACTCCTTTTTTTACAAAAAAGGTTTTTAATATTTTTTAGTATTACTTTTAATGTGTATATTTTTGGATTTGAGATAATTGTATAAATTATACTTTATTATATATTATTTTGTATAATTTTTATTTTTTCCTTAAATTCGTTTTAAATCTTCATATATTTTATTATTTATAAGTTTTTTGTTTTGTTTATAAGACATAATTTATTTATATACTATGCCATAAAGATAATATCATGTTTATTCAAGGTAATGAAATATATTTATTGCTCGGTTATTTAATTTCAATAATAGTCTCTATAATCGTTGCTAAAGGTTTAGGATTACCTTGGCTTCCGAATAAGCCAATAAGATACTCATTTGATGTGAGTGCGATATTCCCAACACCGGTACTAGCTATAGGAGTCCTAGCAATATTTTATAGACTAGGATATATATGGAAATTCCATGGAATAGTTTTAGCAGTAATTATAGGAATAATCGTGGCATTATTCGTAAAATACTTATTTTACTATGTATTTCCAAAACCTCTACAAGAAACAGAGGAAGTATCAAAATGAACATAATAATAGGAATCATATTAGCAACAATCATATCACTCCTAAACTTCGTAATAGTAGATACATACTTCGGATTACCTGAAATGCCCGGAGTACAAGGAGCAAACATTGTAGGCCATGACATACAAGAAAGAAAAGGAGACTTGGCCGGAGGATTCTTCCAAGGAAACATATTATGTTCACCAGATGCATCAGCAGGAACATTAATAAGCTCAATAGCAATAATGGCTTGCGGATTCCAAGGAGGATTAATAGCAGCATTACTCGTATTCATAGGAAACAGATTATGTTCAGACCCAGGATATGCTGGTACAACTGGATCACTAACAATGACAGTACTAGTATTCATATTTACCACATTCTTAGGAATGACACCACAAATGTTCATATGTGGAGCAGTAATCGCTATATTACTCGTACAAGGAATATATCACAAATACTCCTCAAGAACACTTGGAAAAATAGCTAAAATAATGAATAGATATACAAATGAATCATAATTATTAAATTAACAGGATGTAGAAAGATGGCTAACGAAATATACATTTCAATCATTGGTATTATAATAATATTAATGGCATTACGATCACTTGTTACATCAAACCGTGTTGAAAAACTATTATACATAAATGTAATAGACTTCGGTGTAACAGCAGTCATAGCCCTATACTCCCAATCAATGTTTGGTTTCATAGTAGCAGCTACATTCTTCGTAACAAGTACTTTAAGTAGTAATGCAATAGCATACTCTCTTAAAAAGTTAGATAATGAAATACTTTTAGATAAAGAAGATGGATAAGGTTAGAGAAACATGAATCCTTTAAACTTTATAGATATAACAAGTATAGCAGTAGTATTACTAGTAGTTGGATCAATTGGAATAATACTACTACGAAAACCATTAGACAAACTAATAATGCTATCATTAACAGATGCAGGATTATTCTTAGCAATGGTTGCATTCCAATATTTAGATATAACCTTCTTAGTAGCACTTCTTAGTCCATTATCCATCATAGTATTCCTATTATCTCTTTTAAAAGTTAATGAGATAAGATCCAAAAACTTGGAGGGCAATGGAAATGTTTGATCTTCAAATTTGGTTTTATTTAGGAATAATACTTTCAGTAGTTGGAAGTTTAGCTGTAGTATGGGGTCCAGGAGTAAAAGACCCAATAATAAGATTAATCAATACAGAAATACCAAGTGTAGGAGTATCATTAATATTCTTATCATACAACCATACTCTAGCAGTAATAACATTCATAGGTACTACAATGGTAATTACCTTAATTTTATTCCGTGCAGTAACACGTCTAGAAGAATTGGGGGCTGATGTATGAGAATTGGAGATATATGGAATGCATTAGCTAAACCAAAAAATATTCCAAGACTATTCGCATTAGTCATGGCACTATTTTTAATAGTAGGATTTCTAATTCCAGTAGCACTTAATGCTGATCAACCTTATACCAGACCAGCACCACAAGAACAAGTAAACTCTGGATTACATTTAGCACCATATGATCGTGGTGGAGAAGTTTTAGGAACACCCGGAATAATTAGACCACAATACCCAGAAAATAGTGTGGAACTAGGTAAAATTACGGCGTATATGACACCAATAAGTCAATATATGGCAGGAATAAGTAAATACTTCGGTACTACTATATATTCATCACCTGGTGGTCTTATTGATGAAGTTCTTTATTATACAAGAGGATTCGATACAATACTTGAATCCAGTATTCTTATGATGGCTTTCATTATAGCTTCATGGTTAGCTTTAAATTTCACAATGAATCATAAAAATGATGAAGAAGTTATAAAAAATGATGTGAAAACAGCTATATCTACAGGGGACAGATTATCCTCTAAAGTTGAAGAAAATAATAGGAAAGCACATATCAAACAGAACCGGAGGGATAATTAAATGGTATATATCCCAGCAACTGTTCCAACAACATTTCTAAATATGTATTTACCAGCATTTTATGCTGCATTAATAGTAGCATTTATAGGATTAACTGGAATAGCAATAGAAAAAAGAGACATTCAAATTTTAATACTTACAGATATTGTAGGACTAGCTATGCTTATGGTTGTAGCCGCTTTAGGAACAGATTTAGCAGAAGCATTAGTCCTTCCAGGTTTTACAGTTGATTTAGCTGAAACTTTAGCTATAAGTGAAATATTACTCTCTCGTGAAATGCATAAAATGGATAAAAAAGCATCATTCTTACCTTTACCTTTAGTGTCAGACATGGAAATAATGACAACTGCTCCAAATTTCATAGCATTAATCCTAGTAGGTTATGGTATATGGGCTAGTGGATTTACTGGAGGAGTAATCGCTGGTGCAGGATTAATATTTTATGTATTCTGTAGAAAAGCAAGAGGATTACCAGTTAACTTTATTAATGGTTTAAGTGGAATTAGTGGAGTAGCATGGTGTTTATGGTTAATAGGATTTGCATTATTCTTTGCAATCCCTGAATTATGGTTATTAAGTTTATTCCTAGCAGCATTTGGATTATTACTAAAAGTTGCAGGTAAAATGGGAGTAATAGGTACTCTCATGAGAGAAGAATATAATAGAAAATGAGTGAGATGAAGAGTTTATGATAATTGATAGTTTAGGAGGACATATTTTAGGAACAGTACCTTTAGGAGATATTGTTTTTTATATTAATCCATTCCATTTGTTCATGTTTGTAGTTATCATACTATTCACAGTCTTAATTGCTTTAAGTCGTCCAGAAACACAAGTTGAAGCTAGTTTTGGTAAATTAGAAGATACTAAAGTTGGAGTTGGATTATCCGAATTTAAGCAAAGAAGGTTCTTAGCTATAATCTGTGGTATTGCAACTGCAGGAGCAATGATTACAGGAGATTTATATAACTTCACTTTATTCATGTCTCTTGTAGGAATAGTTAACATAGGTATTGTATCTGCAGTAAAACAAGTAGATGTACTAGATGCAGCTTATCAATATGGACTTATAGCTATGATGTGTAGTTTACCATTATTTGGAGGAGCATGTATAGTACTTGCAAGTACAGGTACATTAAGTTTAATTGAAATTGCAAAAATGACATATACAACTCCAATGATGATGTTTGGAGCTATTTTATTATTCATTGGAATTTGCGGTGAAACTGGTATAGCACCATTTTTCGCAACAAAAGCTGAAATGTTCAGAACTCCAGGATCTCCATTCATACTTATAATACATTTAAGCTCATTATTTATCATGATAAGAGCAATTGAAATATTATTAATAATAATTAAAGTAATTTAGTAGGTGAAAAATTATGAATAAAATTAAAATAATTAGTTACATTTTACTTGTAGCATCACTATTAGGTATTATATGCGGATTTTTCACATCCGAGTATGTAACTTTAGCCTTAGCTATCATATGCATACCATTATTCATACTTTCATTTGGTTTACTTAATATGGCTAAACCTACAAAAGACGAAATGGAGGAAAGAGTACAAGAACCATTTACAGGATATTAAAAGGTTTTATGTACTTAAATTATATTTAGGTGTGTTATGATGAATTTAATGGCGAATATTATTATCAACGTCCTTATAGCTTTTATCTTTGGAAGCTTACTTTTAGGATTACATAGGAAGGTGATGGCACGTGTTCAACTTAGACCAGGTCCTCCTATAATCCAATACTTTATTCACAGTTTAAAGTTCTTTTTCAAAGAAACAAGCTTCCCAGATACAGCATCACTACCATTTTATGTGGCTATTGTTGTAATATTCTGTGGAGTTTGGGTTACAGGAGTAATTGTTGGACCAGTACTTGAAAGTTCATTACTAATAATATTCGGTATTTATGCTGTTCACAAAATTGTAGAACATAATGCAGGAAGTAGTAGTGGTTCACCTTATGGTAAATTAAGTTGTGTAAGAGCAGTTTTCTCAGCAGCAGCAGAATTACCTCTATTCGCAGTTCTCGCATTAATATTCCTTAAAACTGGAACATTAAACATAAGTGCTTTAATTAGTTACCAAGCAGTTCATGGGCCTTTAATATTATCAATGCCTCTAGCAGCTATAATGTTCTTCACTTTAATAATAAGTAAATCCCCATACAATCCTTTTTGCATTACAAAAGCTAAAGATTTAATTACAGGATTTGAAACAGAACATTTCGGTTTCTTAAGAGGATTTTTAATGTTCACTGATTCAGTAGCATGGTATATGTTACTATGGGTATTCCTTGTTTGTTTCTTCGGACCAATAGGAATTCTTGGTTTAATTATTGGAATGATTGTAATATCAATTATTACAGGATTTATAAGTGCAACTACTCCAATGTTAAATCCAAACCATTCAGTAATGACTCAAATTTCAATAGCAATAATATGTACAGTAGGTTCAATAATAATCCTACTAATTTAAAAAAATAAAATAAAGAAAATATGGAAAAAGATGATTTAAAATGAAAGAAGAACATGGCATAATATTATTAGCATCCCTAGTAGCATTAGGTATCACAGTATGTTCAGCTTTAGTATGTATCTTCCAGGGACAATATGGGCTCCTATCAGGTGTACCTTTAGTCTTTATTGGAGTTCTCTTTTTCCCATTAATATACAAAAGTGATACAGAAAAAGTTTCAGAATTTGATGAAAAATTAGAAAAGATAATGTTCTTTGTAACAATTATCATAATAGCAATATCATTCTTATATATTTACAAAGCAGTGTAATCGAGGTTTAAAAAAAATGGATTTAGCACCTTTATTAATATATTTATTAACTTTCCTAGTAGGATCTGTTTTAGGATTACTAGTAAGTTATAAATGGCATGGAGAAATATTTATCATCCAAAAAATAGATATCATAGCCTTAATAATGGCTATAATAGGTTGGGTGCTATTATTTAACTTTGGATTACTACCACATGCATTATCAATGATAATAATAGCCATAGCATTACTATTAATAGGATTTGTTATGGGTATGAGACCAGGTTATGGAAGAAAAGAAACTGTAATAGGAATAATCGTAGCAGCAATAATCTGGATAATTACAAATTACATATTTATATTATAAAAAAAAATGAATAAAAAGAGTTGAAAATTATAATGTCTAAGGATAACGATTTACTTTATCAAATGAAATTAAGAGAAATTGAATCATTCAAATGGCAAGAAGATATTATTGAACCATTAAGTAAAGAATTCAATATTTCAGTTGATGAAATGAATGAAATATTCATTGAAAACTTAGATATGAGTCAAATTGACTCTTTACATGCAACTTATCAATCAGCACTACATGATGCATTACATCGTAAATTATATGTTGATTTACATTTACAATGGTTTATAGATGTATTAGGAATCGTAACAGTTGAACAAGGTGATAAAATTCGCTTACCATTAGCTAAAAAATTAATTAATGGTGCTGATTACAATGAAATCTTACAAGAAGGTAGAAATAAACTCCTACTTGTTTTAAAAGAAAATTATGAATAATTAGAAGGTAATAAGATGTTCGATGATCTAAAAAATATATTTAGGAAAACATCCATCCATGTATGTATAGTTAACTGTGGAGGTTGTAATGGATGTGATACTGAATTAGTATCTTTAACAAGTCCTAGATATGATTTGGAACAATATGGAATATATGTTCATAACAATCCTCGTGAAGCAGATGTAATCCTACTCACAGGAGCAGTAACAGATCATTGGAAAGAAAATTTAAGAAGAATTTACACTAAAATGCCAGAACCTAAAATTGTAGTGGCAATAGGAAATTGTCCACAATCAGGGGATGTGTTTAATCAAGAAGGAGGAACTGTGAATGCACCAGCATCAAATTTCATACCAATAGCTGCTGAAATACCAGGATGCCCTCCAAGACCTAACGAAATATTAGAAGCAATATTAGCTGTTGGACCCGACGCTATAGCAGCTAGAGCTAAAATAGATAAAAACAAGGACGAGTAAGAAGTGATATTATGATTTTACCAATAGGTCCTATACATCCAGGATTAAAAGAACCATTAAGATTAAAACTCAAAACTCAAGGAGAAAGAGTTATTGATGCAGAAATAGATTATGGTTATGTTCATAGAGGAATAGAAAAAATAATGGAAGGTAAAACCTGGCAAAAAGATATTTACCTTGCAGAACGTATATGTGGAATATGCTCCTATGAACACACACAAACATTTGCAGAAACAATAGAAAAAATCAGTGATGTTCAAGCACCACCTAGAGCTCAATTTTTAAGAGTAATAACAAACGAATTAGACAGAGTACAATCACATTTACTTGCTAACTCCACATTCTTTAAAACAATGGATCATGAAACTTTATACATGGATGTTTTAAACTTAAGAGAATATGTAATGGATGCAATAGAATTATTAACCGGAAATCGGGTAAATATGGGTTGGAATGTTGTTGGTGGAGTAAGAATGGATGCAAAACAAGAACATTTAGATGCAATACTTGAAAGAATATCTCATGTCGAAGAAGACTTTGAAATCCACAAAAAACTATTCGAAGAAGGACCATTAGTAGGCTTGCGTACTAAAGGCGTAGGTATAATGACTCGTGAAGAAGCTCTTAAAGGCAGAGCAGTAGGTCCAATAGGTAGAGCAAGTGGATTAAAACATGATTATCGAGAACCACACCCAACTTATAAAGATTATTTTGATTTCAAACCAATATGGAGAAAAGAAGGAGATAACTTCGCAAGAACCATGAATCGTTACGATGAAATAGTTCAATCAATAGATTTAATACATCAAGCTATTGATAATATTCCTGAAGGAGATGTACGTATACCTGTTGAAATAGGAACAGGTTATGCAGATTGGAGAAATGAAGCTCCACGTGGTGAAGTAGCTTATATGTGCGAAACTAATGGAAATTTAATTAAACACATTAGTATACGAACACCAAGTATAATGAATATAGATTCATGTGAAAACTTCATGCTAAAAAGAGTAGCTACTGTAGCAGATGCAGTAACAACATATGCATCAGTAGATCCATGTTTAGCATGTGCAGAAAGAGTAGGTATCCTAAATATGGATACTGGAGAAACAACAATAC